>Ga0308169_10000274_pt1 | contig 89594 bp, 59 predicted proteins | sample PhyBR1_2_FD_202139 | JGI IMG/M metagenome (GOLD analysis project Ga0308169, IMG submission 202139) | Phyllosphere microbial communities from UC Gill Tract Community Farm, Albany, California, United States - DLSLSB.R1 | ecosystem: Host-associated > Plants > Phyllosphere > Unclassified | place...
GAAAATTTAAATATTTCTCTTTCTCAATTACAGGAAAGTATTTCTAATTTCAATAAAACAAAAAGCGGAACCGCAATCAACACCGAAAAAGATAAAATTACTTATTCGTCGCAAACTCTTCAACTATTTGAGCAGTTGCGAAAATCGTTAAAACAATGGGAACAGAGTTATCTTATTGTTTCTTCTACCAATGGAATGGCAAGTTTTCAGCAGTTTTATGGCGAAAACCAATTTGTAAAAGCAGGTGATCCTATAGTGTCCATTTTACCGGATAATACTGAACAATTGGTGGGTAGAATGTCGGTACCAACAGCAAATTCGGGGAAAATTATTCCCGGAGAAAAGGTGTTGATTAAATTAGATAATTATCGTTTTCAGGAATATGGAATTATCGAAGGGAAAGTACAGAATATCTCATTAATTCCGGATGATAAAGGAAATTATTACGTAGATGTTGTGCTGCCAAAAGGTCTAAAAACGTCTTACAACAAAACCCTTAAATTCGACAAAGAATTGAGAGGAAATGCCGAGATTGTTACACAGGATTTAAGATTAATTGAAAGATTCTTCTACCAGATTAGAAAATTGTTAGGATATCAATCATAAAAACAAATATTATCATACTACTCTAATGTATTTTTATTAGAGCTTTTAAATAACTGAACTACAATAAAGTTTAGTTTATATAAACTATTTTTCTATTTTTGTTAAGTGAAATTTTTAAGACTTATATTGACAATTTATTTCATTGCACTGCTCATTATGCCGTGCAGTGATGTCAAGGCTGAATCTGTAAAAGATAATCATACCCAAATTTCACTCAATACTGAGGATTCTCATTCTCATAATATAGATGATGGCTGTTCTCCTTTCTGCTTTTGCAGCTGTTGCCAGATTACGGTAACATCATTTAAAATGGAACCTTTTTTAGAAGTTCCTTTACAGGTAAAAGCCTATTTTTCAAAGAAAATTCTTTTCCATAGAAACAATATTGCCTATCAGGTTTACGACCATATTTGGCAACCTCCCAAAATTTAATTTTTAACGATCAGATGAAAGAATCCTTTCATCAAAAACTTGTAGGAAAGCTTTGCAATATGATTGCATAGTGTTCTTAGTCATCTTTGTATCTCAAAAATGCATCAATTATTTAATGCATAATGAGATTGCAGATCAATAAAAATTAAATAAAATTCTATGTTAGATAAAATCATAAAATTTAGCATCAAAAACAAGATAGTCGTTGGGATAATGACTTTATTGTGGATAATTTGGGGAGTTTGGAGCGCGACCAGATTACCCGTCGATGCTGTACCCGATATTACCAATAATCAGGTGCAAATTATCACGGTTTGTCCCACACTTGCTGGTCAGGAAGTAGAACAGCTGGTTACTTTTCCCATTGAGCAAAGCATCGCCAATATTCCGGATATTGAGGAAACGAGAAGCATCTCTAGATTTGGATTATCAGTAATTACCGTAGTTTTCAAAGAAGATGTTGATGTGTATTTTGCGCGTCAGCTTATCAGTGAAAAATTAAAAGAAGCCGCAGAGGAAATCCCGAAAGGAATCGGAACTCCTGAATTGGCTCCTGTAAGTACAGGTTTGGGCGAGGTTTATCAATATATTCTGCATCCGAAAAAGGGAAGCGAAAACAAATACACTTCCCAGGAACTGCGAACAATGCAGGATTGGATTGTGAGAAGACAGCTGAATGGTACACCAGGAATAGCGGAAGTCAATAGTTTTGGTGGTGAGCTGAAGCAATATGAAGTAGCCATTGACCCTAATCGACTGAAAGCAATGGGTATAAGTGTGACCGATATTTTCACTTCATTAGAGAAAAACAATCAGAATACGGGAGGAGCTTATATCGATAAAAAACCAAATGCTTACTTCATCCGTGGCATTGGCGTTGTCGCTTCTCTGGAAGATATAAAAAACATTGCCGTAAAGAACAACACAGCTAGTGTTCCGATTTTTATAAAAGATGTTGCCGACGTAAGATTAGGAAGTGCGGTACGTTATGGAGCAATGACGTTCAATGGTAAAGTAGATGCTGTAGGCGGTATTGTAATGATGCTGAAAGGAGCCAACAGTAATGAAGTGGTGAATTTGGTGAAAGAAAAAATCCCGACAATTCAAAAATCTTTACCCAAAGATGTTGTTATAGAACCGTTTTTAGACCGAACAGATTTGGTGGGAAGAGCCATCAATACCGTTGAAAAAAACTTAATTGAAGGCGCATTGATTGTCATTTTTGTTTTGGTATTATTTCTAGGGAATTTCAGAGCAGGGTTAATCGTTGCTTCTGCGATTCCGTTGGCATTGCTTTTTGCTTTAGGAATGATGAATGTTTTTGGCGTAAGTGCAAATTTGATGAGCCTTGGAGCAATCGATTTTGGACTGATTGTAGATGGAGCAGTTATCATTGTGGAAGCGACGCTTCATCATTTAGGACTCCGAAAATCGACTCAGAAACTTACGCAGGCTGAAATGGATGATGAAGTTTTTCTTTCCGCTTCAAAAATTAGAAACAGCGCAGCATTTGGTGAAATCATTATTCTCATCGTTTATATTCCTATCCTGACTTTGGTTGGAGTAGAAGGTAAAATGTTTACGCCAATGGCAAAGACAGTAGGTTTTGCAATCTTAGGAGCTTTGATTTTATCACTGACTTACATTCCGATGATGAGCGCCTTATTTTTATCTAAAAAGCCCTCTACAAAAGAAAATTTTTCAGATAAAATGATGCGTAGGTTGCAGAATATTTACCAGCCTTTATTACAGAAAGCATTGCGCTTAAAATACATTTTAGTTTCGGCTACCGTTGCATTATTTGCAGTTAGTATTTTTGTATTCAGCAGAATGGGAGGTGAGTTTATCCCGCAATTACAGGAAGGAGATTTTGCATTTCACTGTATTTTACCGCAAGGAAGTTCGCTTACGCAAAGTGTAGAAACATCGATGCAGGCATCAAGAATCATTAAGCAATTTGATGAAGTGAAAATGGTAGTTGGTAAAACAGGTTCAGCTGAAGTTCCTACCGACCCGATGCCACCGGAAGCAACGGATATGATTATTGTTTTAAAACCACAAAAAGAATGGAAAACAAAAAAACCTTACGATGAATTAGCTGATGAAATCTCTGAAAAACTTGAAAATATCCCCGGTGTTTTCTTTGAGAAAAATCAACCGATACAGATGCGTTTCAATGAACTGATGACGGGAATTCGTCAGGATGTTGCCGTGAAAATTTTTGGTGAAAACCTGGATTCTCTTGCGATTTATGCAGAAAAGGTGAATGATGTGATTCAAACTGTTGAAGGTGTAACTACACCTCAAATTGAAAGGGTTAGCGGACTTCCGCAAATCAACGTAGAATATGACAGAACAAGAATGGCGAACTACGGATTGAATATTGAAGATGTAAATAATACGCTCAGTACGGCTTTTGCGGGTAAAAGCGCAGGTCTGGTTTTTGAGAACGAAAGACGTTTTGATTTGGTCGTACGCTTAGACAGCATCCACAGAACCAATATTGATGACGTAAATAATCTGATGATATCTACAAGTTCAGGAAATCTGATTCCACTTTCACAGGTTGCGAATATCAGCTACAAACTCGGTCCTGCACAGATAAGCCGTGAAGAAGGAAAACGAAGAATCGTAATCGGGTTTAATGTGAAAGACCGTGATGTGGAAAGTGTAGTGAATGATATTCAGAAAAAATTAGACAATAAAATAAAACTTCCTTCCGGTTATTACTTCACATATGGCGGGCAATTCGAGAATTTACAAGCTGCAAGTAAACGATTAATGATTGCTGTTCCGGTTTCTCTTTTGTTAATTTTTATGCTGCTATATTTTACATTTAAATCTTTCAAGCAAGCCGCATTAATTTTTACAGCCATTCCGATGAGTGCAATTGGTGGTGTTTTCGCATTAATTATTCGGGATATGCCATTCAGTATTAGTGCAGGGATTGGTTTTATCGCTTTGTTTGGGGTTGCGGTTTTAAACGGAATTGTTTTGATTGGAACATTCAATCAATTGGAAAAAGATGGTGAAACTGATATTCTGAAACGTGTTTTTGAAGGAACTAAAACAAGGCTTCGTCCGGTTTTGATGACTGCAGCGGTCGCATCGTTAGGATTTCTTCCGATGGCAATTTCCACAGGAGCGGGTGCAGAAGTTCAAAAACCATTGGCAACCGTTGTGATTGGTGGATTGATAACAGCAACTTTCCTTACATTATTCGTTTTACCAATGCTTTATATTATTTTCAGCACAAAACTCAAAATAAAAAATATGAAAATGAAACCTTTAACGACGGTGATTATTTTAGGTTTTTTATTATTTGGACAAACAATGGCTGCTCAAACTACAAAAACGCTATCGCTAGAAGAGGCAACAGAAATAGCGCTGAATAATAACTATTCAATAAAATCAAAAGACTTAGACGTTAAGGTTTCTGAAAGTTTAAAACCAACAGCCAATGAACTTCCGAAAATGGAGTTTAATGCACAGTTGGGGCAATACAACAGTCCGAAATTTGACCAGTCGTTTTCCATTTCGCAAACGATTCCGTTTCCTACATTATTTAAAGCAAGAAAAGAACTCATTACACAGGAAATTAAAGGAAAGCAAATTAATCGTGAAATTACAGTTAATGAGTTGGCAAAACAGGTAAGAACCTATTTTTATCAAATTGAATATCTGCATTATAATCAAAATAAACTGTTGAAATTGGATAGTCTTTATCAGGATTTTATCAGAATTGCAACCGTAAGATTTAATGCAGGTGACATCAAGAAAATAGAAATAAGCACTGCAGAAACACAGAAAGGAGAAATCAATTTATTATTAAATCAGAATAAAATTTATCTTAATAATGCTTACAAAAATCTGAAAACGCTTCTGAATACAAATGACGATATTCAGATTCCTCTTAATAAAAACTATGAACCGTTGAAAGCTGAATACGTTCTGGATAGCACAGCTATTGCCAATCATCCGACTGTAAAAGCTTTTTATCAGGAAATGGAAATCGCCGATAAGAACAAAAATGTTGAGAAGTCACAAGGCTTGCCGGAATTCACTTTAGGCTATACCAATCAGTCAATTATTGGTTTTCACACATTGAATGGTCAGGAAAAGTTTTATAATGCAGGAAACCGTTTCAGTGTTGCGAGTATCGGAGTTGCGATTCCATTGACTTTTGGAGCGACCAAAGCACGAATTCAATCTTTGGAATATCAGAAACAGATGGCAGAATCTAATGCCAAACAGCAACAAAAACAATTGACCGCTCAGTTGGAAAATGCATTAAGTCAATATCAACAGGATATTCAGCAATATCAATATTACATTGACCAGGCTTTGCCAAATGCAGAAAAAATCGTCAAAGCAGGGCAACTCGGTTACAAAACCGGAGAAATCTCTTATGTCGAATATTTATTTGCTTTGCAGACTGCGACTAATATTCAGCTGAAATATTTGGAATCCATACAACAGGTAAACCAGTCTGTAATCACCATTAACTCTTTAATCAACAAATAAAATGAAAAGAAATATCATCTATACGGCTCTCACCTTTATTTTTCTTGTAAGCTGCGGAAAAGAAGCTTCCACAAAGGAATCTGAGGGCGAAATTAAAACCGAAAAAACCGAAGAACACGATGATGAAGCTCCACAAAGCATTGCCAGTCTTACCGATGAACAAATAAAAAGCGTAGGTGTTACCTTAGGAAAAATCGAAATGAAAGAGCTGACTTCTACGATTAAAGCTAACGGTGCACTGCGGGTTCCAAATAACAATAAAGCCACTATAACTTCAATGTATGGTGGAATTATTAAGACGCTAAATGTGCAGATTGGAGATTTTGTAAGAAAAGGTCAGGTGATTGCCTCCATAAGCAATCCTGAATACATACAGTTACAAGAGCAATATCTTACAGTGAAAAGCAGAATTGCATTTGCCGAACAGGAATACAGAAGACAAAAAGAATTGTTTGATAATGATGCCGGTGCAAAGAAAAACCTGCAAAGCTCTGATGCAGAACTAAAAACTTTGCGAACGCAAAGATCATCTTTGCAAAGACAGCTTCAGATTATGGGAATTAATCCTGCAACGGTTAATAATGGTAATTTACGTTCAGGTTTGGTTATCACATCGCCAATCAGCGGAACGGTGAGTAATATTTCTGCACAGATAGGAAGTTACGTTGATATTTCGTCCCCCGTTGCAGATGTGATTGATAATGGTTCGTTACATCTAGATCTACAGGTTTTTGAAAAAGATCTTCCTAAAATGAAGGTTGGGCAGATTGTTCATTTTAAACTGACCAACAACCCGGAAATTGAGTACGATGCAAAGATCTACAGCATCGGTTCATCTTTTGAAAACGAGAGTAAAACGATCTCTGTGCATTGCTCTGTTACAGGAAATAAAACTGGACTGATCGACGGGATGAATATTACCGGAATTGTAAGTCTTGATAAAAGCACGACACCGGCAGTTCCTAATGAAGCCATTGTAGAAGCAGACAGCAAATATTATATTTTTATAAAAACAAATAAAAAACCTGAAGAACATACTGAAGAAAAAGGTGAACACGCAGATGAAAAGCAAGCTCACGGAAAGGAATCTAAGACAGTCAATTTTGAAAAAATAGAGATTGTAAAAGGTTCTTCAGATATGGGATATACGGCAATTACGACCGTTAATGAAATTCCTGCCGATGCATCGGTGGTTACAAAAGGTGCTTTTTTTGTGAATGCCAAATTATCAAATTCTGGCGAACACGGGCATTGATTTTCGCTAAACTATAATTTTAATGTTAAAATAACGTCTACAAAATCTGTAGACGTTATTTTATTTAATTCTCATTCATCAATTCCTGAAACTTTTCAGTAAACAATCCGATATGAAAACCATCCATCAATCCGTGATGCGCATGAATGGAAACAGACATTAATTTTTTACCATTATTTTCAGTGACTTTACCAAATGAAATTTTGGGACAACTGTCCGGAAATGTAAAGCTTCTTGCATGAGAAAGTGAAGTGAAATCTAGCCACGGAACAGCAGAAAAATGAATAACATTTTCTCCCGAACCTGCAGGAATTAAACCTTTAGATTGCTGTACTCTAGCAATTTCTTCTTTCGCTTTTTGGTAAAACAATTCTTCATTTTTATCATAATCCATATAAGAAAAACCAAATGTTTCATCGGGTCTGTTGATGGTTGCAGAAGCATTGATTTGGTCAAACAAATAGACTTCTTTATCAATAATTCTATAACGGAAGTTTTCTATTTTGTTTGCTGCTTTTAAAGCTCTGTACAGGTAATAAAGAAAAAAAGAGTTGCCTTTTTCTTTCGCTTGTTGATAGGCTAAAGTACAGTCTATATTGATGGTTACACCAAAAAAAGGTTCTTCAAATTTTGAGAAAAACTGAAAATGGTCTTTTCTTTTCCAATTATCTAGCGTAATGAGTTGTTTCATATTTATTAAATTTTATATAAAAATCGAGTAGGATTACTATTTTATTTTTCAACAGTATTGTGTATTTTTCTACCGCAAATTTCAACCTATATAAAAAATCCTGAAAGGACATTTGTCCCGATTAAAAATATGTTACGCACAAACCAGACGTTTTTAGATTTTATTACAAAACTTTACGAGAAGCAGGAACGAAAAGAAGATGTGATTTTAAAACAGTTCACAAAAGGACAAAAGCTTTTCATGCAGAATGACAAATCATCCAAAGTCATGCTGATGAAAGAAGGAATTGTGAAATGCTATTTCAGTGAAGAAAATGATAAAGAATTTATTCTCGAATTTTTAGGAAAAGGCGAAATTCTTGGTGAAATAGAATGCATTAGAAATATTCCGTGTTTATGCAATATTGAAGCGATGACCGATGTTTCGGCGTATGCATTGTCGGTTCCTTATTTCCGCGAACTTTTAAAAAATAATTTAGAACTCAATGCTTTACTCGTCGATGCTTTTGCAGAGCGCATTGTGAATACTTCAAAGCGGGCATCTTTTCAGCAGCTCTACACAGTTGAGCACAGTTTGCGAAAACTTTTGGAACTTCAGTCAAAACAGGATATTCAGCTTTCCAAAGAAGATTTAGCAGCGTATTTGGGAATTTCGGTAAGAAGTTTAAACAGAAGTTTAAAGAATTTGGCTGAGTAATTCTCAAGATTAATATTGATTTAGAAACTGCGGTACTTCATTAAAATATCACTTGAGTTTTCATTTTGCCGAATTTGCTCAAAACCAGCTTTTAAATAAAAATGTTTGGCTTGTAAATTATCAACAGATACTTCAAGGAAAATCTCTAAATCATGATATCGTTTCGTGGCTTCTTTTATGGTTTCATGAACTAAATTCAACCCGATGTTTTTTCCCTGAAAGCCTTTCTGAACATACATTTGATAAATATTTCCGATGTTTTCATCACTTTTTACAAAAGTGCATATTCCAATGAGTTTATGATGTACAAAAACACCATGTACAAACTTGTTGGCTGTTTGATTTTCAATATCGTTTTCTAATGTAAGTTTTTCTACATTCAAAGTTTCCTGATAGGTTGCAGAAAAAGCTTCCGGAAATTCTTTTAAACTTTCCAAACGTATTCTTCGGTACTCTTTACTTTCGTCTGGTAAAAGGCTTCGGTATTCAATAAGCATAAAAATATTTAAAGTTCAATCTGATAAATTCTGGATTCTTCTTCCCAAGGATGATACCCTTGTTCGATATATTTGAACCATATTTTTCGTAAAATCCGATGTAATCGGTACATAAATTCAGATATTTAAATCCTGAATCTTTGGTGCCTTCTTTAGCTTTATTAATCAAAAGTTCACTGTAATGATTTCCTCTGTAATCTTCATTGATAAATAGGGCACAAAGCCACGGATACAAATCCATTCTGCTGATAAAATCATTGGTAATTAATCCTGCGCAACCGATAATTTCTTCATCTTTTTCCAATAAATACCATTGTGGTAAAGATTGCTCTGCAGCAATACTATTCGATATACAGTCTTCATAAATAATTGGCGAAATTTCAGACCAACTTTTCTGGAAAAATTCAATTGCTTTTTCTTTATATTCGGGATTTTGTCTTACGGATATTACTTTCATGATTATTAATTTTCAACTTCATTTATTACAAGAAAGGTAAACTTAATGAAAATCCGTTGAATTTGAAAGTTTTATTAAAGTCAAAAGCATCTTAAAATTTCCCACATGAAAGAGCAGGATGCTGTAAAGTGGCGGAATGTATATTTTTATGAAAATGAAATGAAAGAATAATTTTCTTTAAATAATGAAAGTTATTTTACTGATTTTTGTGGTTTATAATCAAGTATTCATAAAAAATCAAGACATACAGCAATATAATAAAGTTATGAAATATCGAAATACATCCAATTTCCTTTGGTCTCTTTTAATTCTCGTTCTATCTTCTTCAGGTTTCAAAAGTCAGGATAAATTCCCTGACGGAACGACGATTCCAAAATGGTTTAAAGAAAATAAACCTACAGACATCAATAAATTAGGCAAAAAATATATCCTCACAGAAAATGGAGTGAAGAATGACAGTACCGTTCTTCAGACCAAGCAGATTCAGGCAATTATTGATTTGGCTGCTAAAAATGGTGGTGGCGTTGTGGTGGTTCCGAAAGGAACTTTCCTTATCAGCTCAGTTTTCTTCAAACAGGGAACTCACTTGCATTTAGAAAACGGCGCAAAATTAAAAGGAAGCGATGACATCAACGACTTTCCAGTAGTAACCACAAGAATGGAAGGACAAACGGTAAAATATTTTCCTGCTTTAATTAACGCTGACGGATTAGATGGTTTCACTATTTCCGGTAAAGGAACATTAGACGGAAACGGACTTCGCTTCTGGAAATCATTCTGGAAAAGAAGAGAATGGAATCCTAAATGCACCAATATGGATGAAATGAGACCTAGAATTCTTTATGTTTCAAATTCTAAAAACGTACAGGTTGAAGGAATCACCATTAAAAACTCACCTTTCTGGAGCACGCATTATTACAAAAGTGATTTTGTGAAATTGTTAAATCTGACGATTTTAGCACCGAAAGAACCGGTAAAAGCCCCAAGTACAGATGCGGTTGACATCGATGCCTGTACCAATTTTTTAATTAAAAATTGTTATATGTCGGTCAACGACGATGCGATTGCATTAAAAGGCGGAAAAGGTCCGAAGTCCGATAAAGACCCGAACAACGGCGAAAACAGAAACATCCTTATCGAAGACAACAGCTTCGGATTCTGCCACAGTGTTTTAACGTGCGGAAGCGAATCGATTCATAATTATAACGTGATTTTGCGTAATTCTAAAGTGAAAGATGCCTCAAGATTATTACACCTGAAAATGCGTCCCGATACGCCACAACATTACGAATATCTTACGGTTGAAAATATCACAGGAAACGTAAAAACCTTCCTATATGTAAAAGGCTGGAACCAGTTTTTTGATTTAAAAGGTGAAGAAAGACCTAAAAAAGGATTAGCCAACAATATCACAATAAAAAATATCGACATCAGTTGCGAAACTGCGTTTTCTATTGAAAAATCAGATTTATTCGATTTGAAGGATTTCACATTTGAAAACTTTAAAATAAAAGCTTTAAAACCTGAAATGCAAAACCTGAATAACATTCAGAATTTAAAACAAAAAAATATTAATGTAACTCAGGTTGCTTCTCTCACTCAATCTTACGATAAAAAAGACGATTCCGATATTGCTGCAAAATGAGATGTTTTTCCAAAATATTCGTTCTATTATGTTTATGCTCTCAATTGTTGCATTCTCAATCTAAGGAAATTCAATTCCTGAGCGGGACAGATTCTGAGCATACAAAAGAATGGGATTTTTGGATAAACGGTGGAAGAAAATCAGGAAACTGGAACAAAATTCAAGTTCCTTCACAATGGGAACAGCAGGGATTTGGCTCGTACAATTACGGACGAGATTATGTCACTTATGGCAAAAACTTTAAATTCAATGACGAAGTTGGTTTGTATAAACACCAATTTTCAGTTCCAAATTCGTGGAAAGGTAAATCGGTTAACATCGTTTTCGAAGGTTCGATGACCGATACCGAAGTGAAAATCAACGGTAAATTAGCCGGAGAAATTCACCAAGGTGCTTTTTATGAATTTAAATATGATATTTCTGATAAAATTCAATTCGGAAAAGAAAATATTCTTGAAGTCAAAGTTTCCAAAATGTCCGCTGATAAATCGGTTAACAATGCAGAACGATTGGCTGATTATTGGGTTTTGGGTGGAATTTTCAGACCAGTTTATTTGGAAGCTTGCCCAAAAGAAAATATCTCAGCAACATCACTTGATGCCAAAGCAGATGGAACTTTTCGTTCAAATATTTATTTAAAAGGAATCCAAGCGGTTGATAATTTAAAGGTCGAAATCTTTGATGCTAAAAACATTCTTGTTGGAGAATCTCAGATTCAAATTCAGAAAGGAGACACTTTAAAGCAGATTCAATTCTCCGTTAAAAATCCTAAACTTTGGACAGCAGAAACGCCCAACTTATACAAAGCCAGATTCAGTTTAAATAAAAAAAGAAAAAAAATCTTCCAAACCGAAGAGAAATTCGGTTTCCGAACCATTGAAATCAAAAAAGGTGACGGAATTTACATCAACGGAACCAAAATTAAAATGAAAGGCATCAACCGTCACGTTTGGTGGCCTGAAACCGGAAGGGCGGTCAACAAAAACATCGATTTGATGGATGTTCAGCTCATCAAAGAAATGAATATGAATGCCGTTCGCTGTGCCCATTATCCACCCAATAAATCGTTTCTCCAAATTTGTGATTCTTTAGGTTTGTACGTTTTGGATGAATTGGCGGGTTGGCAAAAAAAATATAGTACCGAAGTTGGGAAAAAGCTTGTGAGAGAAATGGTTACTAGAGATGCCAATCATCCTTCCATTATTTTCTGGAGCAACGGAAACGAAGGTGGACATAATTTTGATTTGGATGCAGAATATGCAAAATATGACTTGTCAAACCGTCCTGTCATTCACGCGCATCACAAACCTGGAAATGCTTTCAATGGTATTGACTGCAATCATTATGAAGATTATTACAGTACAAAAAAAATCCTTGAAGGTGAAAATATTTATATGCCAACCGAGTTTCTTCACGCGCAGGATGACGGCGGCGGAGGAACTTCTTTAGCCGATTATTGGGAACTTCATTGGAATTCCCAAAAAGGAGCAGGTGGTTTTCTTTGGGCGTTTGCAGATGAAGGTTTGGTAAGAACCGATTTTAATAATCAAATCGATGTGAATGCCATCAACGCTCCGGATGGAGTTGTCGGACCACATCGTGAAAAAGAGGGGAGTTTTTATGCGATTCGGGAAATTTACAGTCCGGTAAAAATTGATTTGAAAACTTTGCCGAATGATTTTAATGGAATCATTCCCGTTGAAAATCGTTATCATTTTACCAATCTAAATGAATGTCAGTTTGAATGGAAATTGGTTAAATTTAAAACACCATTTTCTTCAGAATCAGGATTTCAGATTATTCAAAAAGGAAAAACAGAATCTCCGAATATTAAACCAACAGAAAAAGGAAATATTAAATTAAATCTTCCTAAAAACTGGAAAGAAAATGATGCTTTACTGCTGACTGCAACCGATTCTTTTGGTAAAGAAATTTACACTTGGACTTGGAAAATTAAGTCTAATGATGACATTTCAAAACAATTTTCGAAATCTTTAATCAAAGAATTTCCGGTTTCGGTTGTAGAAAATGATTCATTATTTATTTTAAAATCAGACGAGAAGGAATTTTCATTTGGCAAAAAAGACGGATTATTAAAGTCAATCATTTTAGATAAAAAAGGAAAAAAAATAACTTTCCGAAACGGACCAATTTTCGTGAATGGAAAAACAGAATTATCATCCATAAAATCTTTTGCAGAAAGTGAAAACCAAGTCATTGAAGTTCATTATAAAAATGGAAATAAAATCATTTGGAAACTCAATCCAAACGGAATTTTAGAATTAAATTATGAATATTCTTTGTCTGGAGATTATGAGTTTGCAGGCGTAAGTTTTGATTATCCTGAAAATTATGTCATCAGTGCAAAATGGTTAGGCAAAGGTCCGTATCACATTTGGAAAAACCGCTTGCAAGGACAAACTTATAATGTTTGGCAAAATCTACGAAACTCAACCAGAACTGGTTTTTCACCTTGGATTTATCCTGAATTTAAAGGTTATTTCGATGATATTTCTTGGTTGCAACTCAATACAGCAGAAGGAAAAATCACTGTTGGAACTAAAGAAGAAAAAATGTTCATCAGACTTTTTGATTTTTATGGAATTTATGGTGCTGAAGGTTACCCGAAATTACCAAGCGGAAATATTTCTTTCCTCGATGCGATTCCGCCATTGGGAACTGTTTTGGCGTTTAATATTAATAATGATACTTCAACTTTAGGACCCGAAAGTGAGCCAAATCATCTGAATGGAACGTTTAAAAGAACATTATATTTCTATTTCGGTTTGCCGGATTTAGGTGATGAAAATAAGCAGTTTATAATGCCAAAAGAAAATATTTTAACAGATTAATGATGAAGAATTGGATGAAATTTTTAACGCTTTTCTTAGGTTCGTTTTTGTTAGCACAACAGACAACTTTTAAGTTTGATTTTGGTGGAAACAGAGTCGAAAAAGGTTTCATTCCGATTACATCAACTTCAAAATTTGATAAAAAAATCGGTTACGGATTTATGGATATTTCCAGTCTGAAATCTGTGGATAATGGAGTAAATGCTTTGACAGGTGATTTTATTACCAGCGATAAACCGTTTTATTTTTCGGTTGCGATTCCTGAAGGCAATTATGATATTCAATTAAATTTAGGCGATTCTAAAGGAACTTCTGAAACAACTGTTCGAGTAGAAAACCGTCGACTGATGCTGAATGATGTCAAAACAAAAAAAGGCAAAATCACAGAAAAACAAATTACAGTTCACGTAAAAGATAGCATTATCCGAAATCAAAATGGAATTGAAATCGGGATTGTAAAGTTAAAACCGAGAGAAAGAAAATATTTACATTGGGACAATTTGTTGACGATTGAATTCAACGACAAAGCTCCGAAAGTCTGTTCGGTAATCATCCAACCCAACAAAAATTCTAAAACGATATTTATAACCGGTGATTCTACAGTTGTCGATGCGCAATATGAGCCTTGGGCGTCTTGGGGGCAAATGTTGCCGTATTTTTTCGTTCCGAATGAAGTCGTTATTGCGAATTATGCCGAAAGCGGAGAAACTTTAAAAGCCTTTGAAGACCGTCACCGAATCGATAAGATCTGGAATAAAATAAAATCTGGAGATTACCTGTTCATCCAGTTTGGGCACAACGACCAGAAATACGGAAACAGTACGAAATCCGGTTATAGAAAAAGGTTAAAAGAATGGATTCTGAAAGCAAAACAACTGGGTGCAATTCCTGTTTTAGTTACTTCTATGAACCGAAGAGTTTTTGATAAAAATAATAAAATTGTCAATACTTTGGATGACTTTCCCGATGCAATGCGTGAAATTGCGAAAGAAGAAAATGTATATTTAATTGATTTGAATGCGTTGAGTAAAACCTTATTTGAAGCAATGGGTCCGGAAGCTGCAAAGAAAGCATTTGTCTATTATCCTGCAAATTCTTATCCCAATCAGGCGACCGCTTTGGCAGATGATACGCATTTCAACACATATGGAGCGTACGAATTGGCGAAGTGTGTGGTAAAATCTATTGTTGATGAAAATTTGCCTTTGAAGAAATATATTTCAAAAAGTTATAAAAATTTTAACCCCAATAAACCTGATGATGTTGAAAAATTCCATTGGCCAGAAAGTATCTTTATGGAAACTTTAAAACCCGATGGAAATTGAAAAGTGTAAAATCATTCTCAAAGAAATTTTGTTAATTCAAACCCTAAAGGGAGCAAAAATTCTTTGAAAATTCAATTAAATTACTCCCTTTAGGGGCGGGGAAATAATTTTAGTGAAATTTTAACAAACGAGTTTTAAATATAGAATAAAATCAGTGTTTTTCTAAAAAATAGAATCACTCACTTAAAGAAAATTTAAGGTATTTGAAATGAATGGTTAAATCTAAAAAGTAATAATGAAAATTAAAAATATCATAAAACTCAGTGTTATCTGTTTTGCGTTCGGAAATCTCTCCGCACAAAATCCGTGGCCAAAAACTACTGAGACTGCCAAACCTTGGACACGTTGGTGGTGGATGGGAAGTGCCGTTGATGAAAAAGGATTAGATAAACAATTGACGACACTTTCCCGAGCTGGTTTTGGAGGTGTAGAAATCGTTCCGATTTATGGTGCAAAAGGATTTGAAAATAAATATATCAATTATCTTTCTCCGGAATGGATGAAAATGTTGCAGTTCACGACCAACGAAGCAAAAAGCCTGAATATGGGTGTCGATATGTCGGTTGGAACAGGTTGGCCAATTGGTGGACCGCAAGTTGACGAACAGGATGCTGCGACGAAAATGATTGTTCAGACTTACACAATTTCTCCAGATGAAAAATTTTCGGAAAAAATTGTTCTGAAAGATGAAAAACAAAAGAATTTAAAAACGGTTAAGTTAGATATTGTAACGGCTTATAATGAGAAAAACGAAGCTGTTGTTTTGACTGATAAAGTGAATAACGATGGTGTTTTAGATTGGAAACCTAATTCAGGTAAATGGACTGTTTATGCAGTTTTTGTTGGAAAAACGCTTCAAAAAGTAAAACGTGCAGCTCCGGGAGGAGATGGTTATACTTTAGACCATTTTTCACCGGAAGCAACTAAAGATTATTTGAAAACTTTTGATAAAGCTTTTGGAAATTCCAACTACGGAATCCGTTCTTTTTTCAATGACAGTTACGAAGTTTATAATGCCGATTGGACGCCGAATTTTAAAGATGAATTTAAAAAGAGGCGGGGATATGATGTAAGCCCGTACATCAAATATTTGGTAAATAATGAAGAAAACGAAATTGCGGGTAGAATAAAATCAGATTACAGAGAAACGATGAGTGAATTGATTTTAAACAATTTTACCAAAGATTTCACCAATTGGGCACATTCTAAAAACTCTAAAAACACCAATCAGGCACACGGTTCGCCGGGAAATTTATTGGATTTGTATGCTGCCGTCGATATTCCTGAATCTGAAACTTTTGGAAGTACAAAATTCGATATTACAGGGTTGAGAAGAAATGTGGAAGATATTAATACAAAAGAAATTCCTGATATTAATATGCTGAAATTTGCTTCTTCGGCTGCAAATGTTACGGGGAAACCTTTGATTTCTAATGAGTCTTTTACGTGGTTGACGGAACATTTTAAAACTTCTTGGTCACAGGTAAAACCCGAAGCCGAGCAGATTTTTTTATCTGGAATCAATCATATTTTTTACCACGGAACGACGTATACGCCTTCAGATGTTCAGTTTCCGGGCTGGTTGTTTTATGCTTCAACCAATTTTGTTCCGGAGAATAGTTTATGGCCTCATTTGAAGGGTCTTAATTCTTATATTGAAAGAACTCAAAGTGTTTTGCAGAGCGGAAAACCGGATAATGAACTGTTGATGTATTGGCCAATTTATGACCAATGGGCGAGTCCGAAAGGGAAAGATGTAACATTCAAAGTTCATAATGTTGAAAAGTGGTTGCAGCCAACGGTGATGTATAAAAACCTGACAGAATTAAGCAAAATTGGATATTCGATTGATATGGCTTCTGATAAAATGATTAACGAATCAAAGTTGGAAAATCAGAATATTCAGGGTGCCAAAAATGGTGGTTCTTACAAGGTTTTAGTTATTCCGGAATTGACTTATTTGCCTGAATCTACTTTGAAAAATATTTTGGAATTGGCTCAAAACGGAGCTTCAATTATTTTTCAGAACGAACCGAAAGATATTCCAGGAAATTTTGAAGTGGAAAAAAGAAGAACTCAGTTAAAATCTCTTTGGAATCAAATTCCGTTTCAAAACCAACCCGGAAATGTGAAAATGGCAAGCTTCGGAAAAGGTAAAATTGTCTTAAGTTCAGATGTTTCAAAAGCTTTAGAATATTTAAAAATTGAAAGAGAAAAACTGACCGACACCGGATTGAAATTCGTTAGAAGACAGTTTGATGGCGGAAAATATTATTACATCGTCAATCATACTTCAAAAGAAATCAATGAGTTTGTTCCTTTAAATTATTCAGGAAAACAGGTGGCCTTAATGAATCCTGAAAATGGAAATTTTGGCGTTGCTGAAATACAGAATAATTCGGTTAGAATTCAACTAAAATCTGGTGAATCTTTAATTATACAAGCTTCCGAAAATACAGATATTACAATTCCAAAATGGAAGTATATTGAAAAAACAGACACTTCGATTGTTTTAAATCAACCTTGGCAACTGACTTTCAAAGAAGGCGGACCTGAACTTCCAAAATCCAAAACTTTAGACAAGCTTCAACCTTGGACGAATTTTACAGAAGATTTATCAACTCAGAGTTTTTCAGGAACAGGAGTTTATACGACTTCATTTAAATTAAAGAAAAACAAAGCAGATGATTTTGTCCTGAAATTTGATAAGCTGTACGAAAGTGCAAAAGTAATCGTTAACGGTCAGGATGCAGGAATTGTGTGGAGTATTCCGTTTGAAATCAACATCGGAAAATATTTAAAGAAAGGTAATAATACCATTCAAATCGAGGTTTGTAATCTGATGGCGAATCGAATTAAATATATGGATGAAAATAAAATCCAGTGGAGAAATTATCACGAAATCAATTTTGTAAATATCGATTATAAACCATTCGACGCATCCAATTGGAAAGTACAACCTTCCGGTTTGGATGGCGAGATTCAATTAATTCCAATCCATTATTCAAAATAAATTTTAAAATAAATGAATAACAGAATATTAAAAACATTCGCATTAGGAACTTTGTTGACATTCAGTTTTTCTAATGCTCAGCAGAAACCCAAAGTCGTTTTAGATAATTTTTTCAACAACGAAAAAAGAGAAAATAAAGAAACCAAAGAATTAGAATCTTGGCATTACACGTGGAACGACACGACCAATGGTGGATTTTCTTTGTTGGGCGAAATTTTTCAAAAGCAAGGCGCAGAAATCAGTAGTTTGAAAACTGCACCCACCAAAAAAGATTTGAAAAATGCCAATATGTACATCATCGTCGATGCAGATATTGACAAAGAAGCGTACGGCGGAAAGGCCAATCTGATAGACCCAACAAGCATCAAAAATTTGACGGACTGGGTTAAAAAAGGAGGCGTTTTGGTTTTGATGAGCAACGACAATGGTAATTCGGAATTTGAACATTTCAACAAATTAGCTGGCGAATTCGGAATTCATTTCAATAATGACAGTTACAACCGGGTTCAGAAAAGAGAATTTGAACAGGGAAAAGTGATGGTTCCTGCCGGAAATGAAATTTTTTCTGAGCAAAAATTATATATGAAAGAAGTGGCAACGATTTCTGTGAAAAATCCAGCCAAAGAATTGTTGTCGGCAGAAGGAAAAAATATCGGAGCTATTGCAAAATTCGGCAAAGGGACGGTTTTCGCATTGGGCGATCCTTGGTGTTACAACGAATATATCGACGGCAAAAAATTACCCGCAGATTTTACCAATTATCAGGGAACTGAAGAATGGGTAAAGTGGCTGCTGAAGCAGACTTCCAAGAAATAATTGAATTTGAGCAATCGATTGAATTTGATTAATTTGGGCAGCTTTATCCGCCTTCCGCTCCCAATCTTTTTTGCAGACGATTTCCATTAAATAGAACTTAAAGTCCACGCAAAAAAGGATTTCCGCTCAAGTCGGGCTGCGAGTGATTCAGCGCAAAAAATCCTTGTCAAGGTTTCAAACCTTGACAAGGATAAAACGAGAACAATAAATAATATCGAATATTATCAATAGGAATGGGCTTTAGCCCATTTGCAAAATGTTTTTCAAATCCGGCTTTAGCCAAAACTTATAAAATTAGAATTATGAAAATAAAATTCAAATTTATTTTAGGTGCAATTCTTTTCTCAGAACTCCTTTCTGCACAAAGACAAATGGAATATCTGAAAAGAGGAATTGTCGCTATACCTGCAGATTCTGGAGTTTTTGTAAGTTGGCGTTTGCTTGGAACAGAAGCTCAAAATACCCATTTTGATTTATATCGAGTTGATAACAATTCGACAAAAAAACTGAATGAAAAACCACTTTTAAAGGAAACTAATTTTTTAGATAAAACCGCTGACAAAACAAAGAATTATACCTATTTCGTCAAATCAAATACTCAGGATAAAACGATAGACATTGATTCTGCAAAATATGTAGCGAATCAAAAGCCATACTTTTCAATTCCATTAAAAACACCAGTTGGATATACTCCAAATGATGCTTCTGTTGCCGATCTGGACGGTGATGGCGAATATGAAATTATCCTTCATCAAACCGGAAGGTCAAAAGATAACAGTCAGAAAGGAATTACCGATGAGCCAATTATTCAGGCTTATAAAATGGATGGTAAACTTTTGTGGGAGATTAATTTAGGGAAGAACATACGAGAAGGTGCGCATTATACACAATTTTTAGTGTATGATTTAGACCAGGACGGTAAAGCTGAAATCGTAATGAAAACAGCTGACGGAAGCAAAGACGGAAAAGGAAAATTTATCGGTGATCCTACAAAAAATTACGTCAACGAAAACGGAATGATTCTTTCTGGACCAGAATTTCTAACGGTTTTTAATGGTGAAACGGGCGAAGAAATTCATACAGTCAATTATCAGGTTCCAAGGTTTGCTGGCAGTTTAAATCCGACCAACGAAGAAATGACTGAAACCTGGGGTGACGCCAAAGGAAATCGTATCGACCGGTTTTTGGGAGCTGTCGCTTATTTGGACGGAAAAACGCCGAGTATCATTATGTCGAGAGGATATTACACACGAACAGGTATTGCAGCCTGGGATTATAAAGATAAAAAACTCAGCCTTCGTTGGCTTTTTGATACCGAAAGTTCAGAAGAAAATAAACAATATCGAGGACAGGGAAATCATAATTTAACTATTGCCGATGTCGATAATGACGGAAAAGATGAAATTGTTTACGGTGCAATGACCGTTGATGACGACGGAAAAGTGCTGAACAGCACAGGTTATGGTCACGGCGATGCTTTGCACGTTGGTGATTTAGACCCAAGCAATCCGGGACTGGAAATTTTTGATATTCAGGAAAGGTTTGATGATGCAGGAGCGCATTTTCGAGATGGGAAAACCGGAAAAGTTTTATGGAAATTACCTTCTACAGTTTATAGTAAAGCAGGTAAATTTCAAGGCCCGGGAAGAGGTTTGTCTTTAAATATCGATCCTCGTTACGAAGGTTCAGAATCTTGGGCAGCCGGTGCAGGTTTGAAAGGCGTTTATAATACAAAAGGAAAAAAAATCAGTAATAAAAACCCGCCTGCCAATATGGGAATCTATTGGGATGGAGATTTTTTAAGCGAAATTTTAGATGGAACTGTCGTTTCAAAATGGGACTGGAAAAAAGAACAATCAAACGTGATTTTCGATGCTAAAAGCTTTCAGTGCGAATCGAATAATGGAACAAAGAAAAATCCATCTCTGGTTGCAGATTTATTCGGAGACTGGCGTGAAGAAGTAATGTACAGAACAGCAGATAATCAGGAATTGAGAATCTTCAGCACAAAAATTCCGACAAAACACAGATTATATACTTTGATGCATAACCCGCAGTATCGTTTGAGTATAGTTTGGCAAAATGTGGGTTACAATCAGCCACCGCACACCAATTATTATTTGGATGAATCGATTAAAGAAATGCCAAAACCAAATATTTATACGGTAACTCCTAAAAAATAATTAATTATGAAAATCAAAATCATTATTCCGCTTATCTTATTGGTTGTATTTATTGGAGTTTCATTTCAAAAACTTCAGGAGAAACCTGTTCTTTACATTATCGGAGATTCTACGGTACAAAACGGCTCAGGCAAAGGTGCCGATTCACTTTGGGGATGGGGAAGTTTTATGAATTTATATTTTAATACAGATAAAATCGAAATTCAAAATCACGCAAAAGGAGGTAGAAGCAGCAGAACATTTTTGACGGAAGGACGTTGGGATTCTATTATGAAAACAATAAAAAAAGGCGATTATGTTGTGATGCAGTTCGGTCATAACGATGGTGGAGAATTGGCCGATACTTTGAGAGCAAGAGGTACAATCAAAGGTATTGGAAATGAATCGAAAGATATTTATAATCCCATTAGAAAAGTAGATGAAACGGTTTATACTTACGGATATTATATGAGGAAATATGCCAATGAAGCAAAAGCTAAAGGAGCAATTCCGATTATTGTTTCGCCAGTTCCGAGATTTAAATTTGATGAAAAAGGTAAAATAGAAAAAGATCAATATGGAATTTGGGCACAGGAAGTAGCCAAACAAACCGGAGCTTACTTTATAGATTTAAATGAAATGGTGATTAAAAAATATGAGCAAATGGGACAAGAAAAAGTAAAAGGTTATTTTCCGAAAGACCATACGCATACGAACGAAGCTGGAGCGACTTTGAACGCAGAATTAGTAGCGGAAGGTGTCCGGAATCTAAAGAAATGTGAACTCAAGAATTATTTTAAAAAAAAATAAATATATACTATGAAAAAACTGTTAACAGCAAGTTTTTTTGCGCTGATTATCGGAGGAATGACTTCCTGTTCGGTACAAAAACAAGCTTCTGCAAGTAAGGTAGAACTTCCCAACAAAAAAGAAGTTTTGGAAGTTTCAAGAAGAGCCAATCAATATTTTATAAACAAATGGCCCGATACGGGAAAAGATATCGTTGGTAAAAAAGTATGGCCAAGTAATCTTTGGACAAGAGCTGTTTATTATGAAGGATTGATTGCTTTATACAAAGTTGATCCGAAAAAAGAATATTATGATTACGCAATGTCGTGGGCAAATAATCACAAATGGGATTTGATGCGTGGAACGTATACCCGAAATGCTGATCATCAGGCTTGTGGCCAAACTTACATCGATTTGTATGAAATTGACGGCAAGAAACATCCGGAAAGAATTAAAAATGTAAAAGCCTCGATGGACAGCATGATTGCAACACCAAAAGTAGATGATTGGTGGTGGATTGATGCACTTCAAATGTCAATGCCGATCTTTACGAAATTAGGCAGAATCACAGGAGAGCAGAAATATTTCGATAAAAACTACGAAATGTATGCTTACACCAAATATAAACATGGAGGAAACGGTCTGTACAATCCGGTAGACAAAATTTGGTGGCGTGACAAAAGTTTTGTTCCACCTTACAAAGAACCGAATGGTGAAGATTGCTATTGGAGCCGTGGAAACGGTTGGGTAGTGGCTGCTTTGGCAAAAACTCTTGATGATACGCCGAAATCTGACCCTCATTATCAGGAATATTTGCAGGATTATAAAGATTTGTTGGCTGCTTTGCTTCCGCTTCAGAGAGAAGACGGTTTTTGGAATGTGAGTTTGCACGATCCCAACAATTTCGGAGGAAAAGAAATGACAGGAACGGCTTTATTCGTTTACGGAATGGCGTATGGAATAAATAATAACCTCATCGAAAGAGATACTTATCTGCCGGTTTTGGTAAAAGCCTGGAATGCCATTGCAAAAGATTCTGTACAACCTAATGGATTTTTGGGTTGGGTACAAGGAACGGGAAAAGAGCCAAAAGACGGTCAACCGCTTTCTGTAAGTAAAGAACCCGATTTTGAAGACTACGGTTTAGGCTGCTTACTGCTTGCAGGAAGCGAAGTGTATAAATTGAAATAAATTTTTCATTTTTAACCAAATTGAAAGACTTAATGATGAAAATTGTTAAGTCTTTTTTTGTTGATTTAATACTGTATGATGCTTCTAAATTGTTAAAAGGTTAAGAAAAGTAGGATTCAGTGTTATTTTTGGTAAAATAATTTAAACTGAAAATAACTAAAAATTAATATAACTGTCAATAAAACAGTAGATTGAAAAATATATGTATAACATTAGAAAAAATCTTATTTTTCCAAAAAGTTTAAGCATGACACTACAAGATGCGCAATCGATTACATCTTGCTAATTTTCAAACTCAACCAATACGATAAATTATGAATGCATTATTAGGGATTTTATTTCATTTTTTAGGAGGATTTTCTTCAGGAAGTTTCTATTTGCCTTACAAAAAGGTAAAAGGCTGGTCTTGGGAAACGTTTTGGTTGATAGGTGGTACTTTCTCATGGATTATCGTTCCGCCATTGGCAGCATTTCTAACGATTCCTAATTTTTGGGATATTATACAAAATGAAAGTTCATCTATTTTAGGGCTTACATTTTTATTCGGTGCCCTTTGGGGAATTGGAGGCTTTATGTATGGCTTGGGAGTTCGCTACTTAGGGGTTGCTCTCGGAAGCAGTATTATGTTGGGGTTAACGATGGTAATTGGTTCGCTTGTTCCTTCAATTTTTTATGAATTTTCTCCACAAGATGGGAAAGATAATATTGGTTTAATGCTTTCAAACTCATGGGGACAGATGGTTCTGTTGGGGCTTTTTGTATGCGTTATCGGAATTATTATTAGCGGAAAAGCTGGTGTGATGAAAGATAAAGAACTTAAAACAGATTCAATAGATCCGCACGGTGTAGAAGTAAAAACAGAATATAAATTTGGCTTAGGTCTGACGGTTGCTATTATTTCAGGAGTTTTAAGTGCCTGTTTTAATTTCGGACTGGAAGCAGGTAAACCAATGGCAAATGTTGCTAATGAAGCTTGGAAAATAGCAAATCCGTCACAAGGTGAGTTTTTATTTCAGAATAATGTAACCTATGTAGTGGTACTTTGGGGCGGTATGGCTTCCAATCTTATTGGTTGCCTTTATCTTTCATTTAAAAATAAATCCTATACAGATTATACCAAAAAAAATGTGCCTGTTGTAAAAAATATCATTTTCTGTGCATTGGCGGGAACGATGTGGTTTTTACAGTTTTTCTTTTACGGGATGGGAGAGAGCAAACTAGGGAATGGCCCAAGTTCATGGATCTTACACATGGCATTTATCATTTTGATTGCTAATTTGTGGGGCGTTATCATCAAAGAATGGAAAGGCGTTTCGAAAAAAACCATTACCACGATTTCCGTAGGAATGATTGTCATGTTTATCTCAATTTTAATTGTAGGATACGGAAATTCATTACGATAATAAACGTATTGCATTATAGACTTTATTTTATCATATTCATATAGTTAGAGTTAAAAGCTCAATTTGGCACTGATATGTTTCGGTGCCTTTTTATGTTTATAATAAAATAATTTTGGGGTTGTAATTTGAGCATTGTCAAAATGATATTATTTTATATTTAATTTTTTTATCAAATCTAACATAATTGAATTACTAATTATTTTTAAAATTTGAATTGATATATCTAAAAAATTAAGATAAATTATGAATTTTATGGTGCAGGATATTGCAGGATGCCAGAACTTCTGTAACTGTGTACTTTGGTACGTGATAATAATGTAAATAAAAGTTAATATATATGTCTTTAATAATTAAACAGAAGAATTTTAAGCCACTCATCGCACCGCTATTTTTGCTTGCGTCTGGCTTTATGTTCGGACAAAAGGCAGTAAGTGATACTGCAAAGACTGATACTAAAGATATCGAAGAGGTAGTAGTTATCGGATATGGTAAAGTGAAAAAATCTGACCTTACCGGATCTGTATCCTCAGTATCTGCGAAAGATCTTGCTGCAACTCCCTCTATGAATGCTTTGCAGGCATTGCAGGGTAGAGCTGCCGGACTAAATATTGTAACGGCAGGTGGTGCTCCTGGAGCAAGTGCAAATGTTACAATTCGTGGTGGTGCCTCAATCACTCAAGCAACAGAGCCATTGTATATTGTAGATGGTTTTCAATTAGATAATGCATTAAATATTATCAATCCTAATGATATTGAAAGTATTGATGTCTTGAAAGGTGCTTCTGCCATTGCAATCTATGGTTCTCGTGGTTCTAATGGTATTATAGTTATTAAAACGAAAAGCGGAAAAAAAGGGAGAATCACCATTCAGTATAACTCTTTTATGGCATTTGATATGCTTTCGAAGAAGCTGGATATGGTTTCCAATCCTGAGCAATATGTGAAATATCAGTATGAAATGGCACAACTTCAGGGAAAAACAACTCAGTGGAGTAATGTTTTTGATAATAGCTTAGGGATCGATTCACCAGGATTTTATACCGGAGCATTTAGCAGAATCAGTAATAGATACGGATCGGAAAACGGATTAGACTGGCAAGAAAAAATGCTTGGCGGAACAGGGCTGACTCAGAATCATAACGTAAGTGTTTCTGCAGGTACAGATAAAACACAGGCATTCATTAGTTATAACTACAACAAACAAGAAGGACTTTTACAAAATTTCAGCGAAACACGAAATTCATTACGTGCAAATATCAATTCAGAATTATATAAAGGAATTCGTTTAGATTTCAGCTCAATGTTCACTTCCAATTCTACAAACGGAGGTGGAGCGTATTCCGGGATGAAAAAAATATTGCTACAGCCTATTACCGGAGGAACATTGTTTACGCAGGATCAGTTGTTTAATACACAGACATTTGCAGATTATTCAAGCTTAGATTCTTCCTTTGATACCGAAAACCCGTATATTGAAACGGCGGCATCCACTCAAAACAGAAGAGCCAGAACATTTTTAGCGAATGTAGGTCTTGAATTTGATTTATTTAAAGACTTTACATTTAGAACTGCGGGATCTTATAACTGGACCAACACTAAATCTACTTCATTTTCAGATAGAAACTCCCGTGCATTTCTTACAGACCCTATAAATACAGGGATAAACGGAAGTATTGGAAATTCTGAAGCTTACCGATATCAAATTACTAATACATTGACCTATAATAAGACTTTAGGTGAAAAACATAAATTCACTGGTTTAATCGGTAATGAAATCTTATACCAGGAAAATGAAAGCAATAGTATGAGATTGATAAAATTTCCTACTATTCTAAATTACGGGTTAGATGATATTACAAATGCTACCGTTGCCGATAAAGATGCCGACAGATCTTCTTATAGTTTACTTTCATATTTTGGTCGTGTAAACTATAATTATGATAATCGTTATTTGTTAACAGCTACCTTACGTCATGATGGTTCTTCAAAATTTAAAGATAATCTTTGGGGAATGTTTCCATCTGCAGCTGTAGCTTGGCGTGTTTCTGAAGAAGGTTTTTGGAAAAATTCTAAAATTGATAATTATATCAATGACTTGAAGTTAAGAGGAGAATATGGTGTGGTTGGTAATAATGGTATTCCAAATAATGTATTTAGAACCAATGTCGTAGGTACAGATTATCCTACTAATAATACCGTGGGTAATTTAGCTTTAGTAACAAACTCTGTTTTAGGTAATCGTGGTGTAGAGTGGGAGTCGATGAGATCTACAAATATTGGGGTTGATCTTGCTTTGTTTAACAGCAGAATTAAATTAACTTCTGAATGGTACAATAACAACGTAAGTGGAATGTTATTGGAAACTGTACTTCCTGCATCCACAGGATATAAAAGCCAGTTTGTAAATGTAGGTTCTATGGTAAACAGAGGTATGGAATTTACATTGAATTCAATCAACTTAAAATCTGAAAACTTCAGATGGTCTACCGATGCCAATGTAGGTTTCAATAAGTCAAAAGTACTATCACTTGATGGTGGGAGAACTTTTAGGAACTTCAGTGTAGGAGGCAACAGATCAGGAATGGTAACCTATTATGCGACCGTTGGAGAAGAACTGGGAGATATGTACGGATATGTTTATCAGGGAATTTATACCACTGATGACTTTACACAAGCTGGGAACGGAACCTTAACCCTAAAACCGGGAGTTGTAAAACCATCTTCTGGAACTCCAAAACCCGGTGATATTAAATTTGCTGCAGATAATGAAGCAGGAGATCAGTTTACAAGAAAACTGGTGAAAATAGGAAATGGTACTCCGGATTTTATTGGAGGTATCAGCAATAACTTTTCTTACAAAGGTTTCGATCTTGCAGTATTTTTAAAATTCAGCGTGGGTGGTGATGTATACAATGCCACCAAGCACAGTATGAGCCCGTATGCAATGTTCCAGAATGTACCTTCAGAATTTGGAGATAACTATTATCATGTGATTGATCCTAATACAGGGCAGGCTGCAACAAGTTTGGTGAGACTAAAAGAACTTAATCCTAATGAAGATTCAAGTCTTTGGAGTTTGGGTACAACCAATTCTAGCTACATTACTTATCCTTCATCATATTATGTAGAAGACGGTTCATATTTAAGAGTTTCTATGGTAACATTAGGCTATTCTTTTTCTAAAGAATTCTTAAGCCATATTAAATTGACCAATGCACGTATCTATGCAACAGTTAATAACTTAGCAACCATTACTGGTTATTCCGGATTTGACCCGGAAGTTTCAGCAGCAAGTGGTGTTGCGGTAACACCTGGTTATGATAGTTCTTCATTCCCAAGATCTAGAAGTTATGTTTTAGGGATCAATCTTACTTTTTAACATTTAATTGTTTCAATCATGAAAAATATATTTACTAATCGCAGCGTTTTAAAAAAACTAATCATAGTTCCATCTATTTTGATTGCTGGTTTAAGCATCAATGCGTGCAGCGAAGATTTTTTAAATCAACCTGCTTATAATTCATCAGATACAGAATCGGTATTTACCAATATTGAAACTGCAGATGCCTTTGTTCAGGGGTTGTATAGAGGTCTTGTTCCTACCGAAATGTTCTATCAGTTAGGAGCCGGCGACACAGTTACTCACTCTGCAGAAGATGGATCAACAAATAATTCTAAATACAATATTTGTAATTATCAGTACGATGCAAAAACACCAAATACCGTTACAGGAATTTATTCGGCAATGTATGCGGTGATCGAAAGAACCAATATTGCCATCGACAGATTACCAGATATGCCGGCAAGCCAAAAGCGTGATGCATTATTGGCAGAAGCAAAGGCCATTCGTGCATTTTGCTACTACAACCTGATCAGAGTGTATGGTGATGTACCAGCAATTTGGATACCTTTGGAAGAGGCAGATCCTAATGATCCAAGTACATTGTATCCTAAGCGTAGTTCGCGTGATGTGATTTATGATAAAGTGATTGCAGATATACAGGAATCCATAAACAATATGCCTGCTTCTAACGGTACACCGGAGAGATTAAACAAGCAGTCAACCAATGCACTTTTAGCTAAAATCGCTTTGTATGCAGCAGGATATTCTCTTCGTTGGGATCTGAATACAAATTCGCCGGGGATAATGTCTCGTCGTCCTGATAATGCCAGAGTTCAGCAATTATACCAGATTGCAGATGCTGCATTAGATTCTGTAATTAAAGGCGGTACCAATAGTTTGGTACAGGCTCAGGGAGGAAAAAGTGGTTTTGAAGCTTTGTGGTTTAATTTCGACAGAAGAAACTTTTCAACCGTAAATCAGGAAATGATGTGGCACATCGCTTCTTATGGACCTAATACGAACTCAGCATTTGGAGTATATGCTCATCCGGGATCTAGAGGAGGTACTTATGGTTCTCGTAAAGCGTTACAGTTTATACTTCCAAGTTATTATCTGTCTTTTAATGCGGCAGATAAGCGCAGAGATGTTGCGACTACTTCTTATAGTATTTACTTCTTGAACTCTGGTAATGCAAGTGATACATGGGTAGATGTAGGAACAACCTATTCGTGCATTATGCCGGGTAAGTTTAGAATCTCTTGGTGTGTGGAGCCACAAGCTGCAGATTCACGTAATTTGAATATTCCTATCATCAGATACGCAGATGTATTATTAATGTATGCTGAAACACAAAATTATTTAAATAACGGACCTACCGCTGCAGGAATTGCTGCTTTAATGGAAGTAAGAAACAGAGCCGGAATCGGTTCATTACCAATACCAAGCGGTCAGCAGGCTTTTGAATCAGCACTTGTTCAGGAGCGTAAGTGGGAATTTTCTGACGAATTTATGCTTCGTACTGATTTAATCAGAATGAATCGTATCGCAAGCGAAATTGAAGCGACAAAACAAGCTATGAAAAACTTATCAAACCGTACAGGTCAGTTTGCGTCAACACCGGTTTATCGTTTGTATAAATTTCATAAAAATGCTCAGATTTACGGAGATCCGTTCTTGGCAGTTACTTACATTGATTTAACTAATCCTGCACAGATTGCACAGGTTCAGGCAGTTCCTACCAGTTCATCAGGATATGCTGCTTATCAAACGACTTTAAAGGCTATTGCATTAGCGAACGGACAAACTTCAACAGCTGATGACAAATGGTATCCTGTAAATATGTTTCAGGCTTATACAAGTACATTCAATGGTAATGCAAGAAAAGCTGTAGGATTTACAGGAGGATTTAATACCCTTCAGGTTGGAAATATTATTTATACAAAACCAACGGGTTCAGCTGAAAATGGCGGAACATATCCAAACTGGATCGAAGGTGGCGGAGACGGTCTTTTCTACGGATTTGTACCTAATAAAACGGAATTACTTCCTTTTGCAGCAGCTTCTGCAGGGCATCCGTTAATTGATAATCCAAATTTGACCCAGCTTCCTGGTTATTAATCGATAATAAACACCAAATCACAATATTAACTAATAATTAACCTTAATGAATTGACTGTACAGCTGAATCGAAATGTGATAAATATCAGTGTTAATTTATCTTTAAATAATCGATTCAGCAGTATAGTACGGGATGCTGTACAAAATACTACAGTCTAAATTTGGGTTAAAATTCAGAAAACAAAAAGAAAACAAATGGAAAACGTAAAAACATTTAAATACGTAGATTATTTATGGGATGAAACCAAGGCCGCATCTTTAGGAAACGATCAGGTGGCTTTATTTTTATACCGTTCAAACATATTAGGAGCAGATCTTAGAATTACCAATTATGGTGGTGGTAACACAAGTTGCAAAACCATGGAAAAAGACCCATTGACGAATGAAGAAGTTGAGGTAATGTGGGTAAAAGGTTCAGGTGGTGACATCGGAACTCTTACAAGAAAAGGAATCGCTGGATTATATACGGAAAGACTGAGAAACCTTAAAAATGTTTACGGAGGTTTAGCAGACGAAGACAGAATGGTAGGTTTATTCGATCACTGTATTTTCGATTTAGACAGCAAAGCACCTTCTATTGATACGCCTCTTCACGGTTTACTTCCATTTAAACATATCGATCACCTTCATCCGGATGCATTAATTGCAGTTGCAGCAGCAAAAGACAGCGAAGCAATTACCAAAGAAATCTGGGGCGACACAATGGGGTGGGTGCCTTGGCAAAGACCTGGCTTCGACTTAGGTTTGCAGCTTGAAAAATGTTTAGCCGATAACCCTGGAATCAGAGGAATCGTTTTAGGAAGCCACGGATTGTTCACTTGGGGAGATACTTCGTACGAATGTTACATCAACAGTTTGGAAGTAATCGAAACTGCCTCTGAATATATTGCTAAAAAAATTGAAGAAAACGGACAGGTTTTCGGAGGTCAAAAAGTAGAGTCACTTCCTGCTGAAGAACGTAAAAATAAAGCGGCTCAATTGATGCCCTTATTGAGAGGTTTAGCTTCTTCTGAAAATAGAATGGTTGGTCATTTCACAGACAGCGATGTTGTTTTAGAATACATCAACAGTAACGATTTGGAGCGTTTAGCACCATTGGGAACTTCTTGTCCCGATCACTTCCTAAGAACAAAGATTCAACCTTTAGTGTTGACTTTAGATAAAAATGAAGATTTGTCAGATTCTAAAGCTATTTTAGATAAATTAAATCCACTTTTCGAACAGTACAGACAAGAATATAAAGAATATTACGAAACGTGTAAGCATCCAAACAGCCCTGCAATGCGTGACCCGAATCCGGTGATCATCATATATCCGGGAGTGGGAATGTTCAGTTTCTCAAAAGATAAGCAGACAACTCGTGTTGCGAACGAATTTTACGTCAATGCAATCAATGTAATGCGTGGTGCAGAAGCTATTTCTAAATACACTTCATTACCAAGACAGGAAGCATTCGATATCGAATATTGGCTACTTGAAGAAGCTAAATTGCAGAGAATGCCTAAAGAAAAACCTCTTTCAAGAAAAGTTGCGATCGTAACCGGTGCAGGAGGTGGAATCGGGCAGGCTATTGCTGATAAAATGGTTGCTGAAGGTGCAGTTGTGGTTTTCACAGACTTAAATCAGGAGGCGGTAGAATCTGTTACCGCAAAATACAACAAAGATCAGGCAGTGTCTGTTCCGTGTGATGTGACCAGCGAAGAATCTATTGCCAATGCTTTCAAAGAAGCTGTTTTAGCATTCGGTGGAGTAGATATCATCGTGCATTCTGCAGGTTTGGCTATTTCTAAATCTTTAGAAGATACCACTACAAAAGATTGGGATTTATTGGAGAATGTATTGGTAAAAGGTCAGTTTATGATGGCTAAAAGCGGTACTGAAATCATGAAAAAGCAAAATTTGGGTGGTGACATCGTAAATATTGCAAGTAAAAATGGTTTGGTTGCCGGACCAAATAACGTAGCGTACGGAACTGCAAAAGCAGCACAACAACATATGACAAGATTATTGGCAGCAGAATTGGCAGCAGATAAGATCCGTGTAAATGTTGTAAATCCTGACGGAGTTATCGTTGGAAGTAAAATCTGGGAAGGTTCTTGGGCAGAAGGTCGTGCAAAAGCAAACGGAATTTCTGTAGAAGAATTACCTGCATTTTACGCAAAGAGAAATTTATTAAACGAAATTATACTTCCTGAAGACATCGCAAACGGAGTTTTCGCTTGTGTTGCGATTTTAGATAAAACAACAGGAAACATCATCAATGTAGATGGCGGAATGGCTAATGCTTTCCCAAGATAAAATTTTAAAATAGATAATTATTAAATTGCGATTTAATCTTGAATAAATTTAAACCATTAAGAACAATTTAGAAGTTAAGGAAGATTAAGAATTTGCGAGGAAATTTAAGTCTTATTCTTAAGAAATTTATTTCCCTTAATTAGCCTAAACAACTTAATAAATCTTAATGGTTTAAAATAAACATCAATTTAATATTTTAAAAATCAAACTATGATTATAGGAAAAGATATCATTGAACAATACAATAAAAACGAAGTTGAAAACTTTAATTCAGACTTTGATTTTCTTCAAAATAAATTAACAAAAGCAGGCGCAAATGTTGCTGAAATCGTCAACAAAATTGCTGATTTCCAGGTAGCGATTCCAAGTTGGGCTTTAGGCGCAGGTGGAACCCGTTTCGGAAGATTTTCTTACGGTGGCGAACCATCTTCTTTGGAGCAGAAATTAGACGATGTAGGATTGATTCACGCTTTAACGCATTCTGCGGGAGCTGTTTCATTGCATATTCCGTGGGATATTCCGAGTGATGTGAAAGCGATTAAAGAAAAAGCAGTTTCTCACGGACTTGTTTTTGATGCGATGAATTCAAACACGTTTCAGGATCAGCCGGGAGCAAAACAATCTTATAAATTTGGTTCTTTAAACGCTGCAAATGAAGATTCTAGAGCGTATGCGGTTGAACATAACAAAGAAGTAATAAGAATCGGAAAAGAATTAGATTCAAAAAGTTTAACCGTTTGGTTGGCAGACGGATCAAGTTTTCCGGGACAGCTGAATTTCCAGACTGCTTTATCAAATACTGAAAAAAGTTTAAAAGAAATCTACGCAGGAATGCCTGAAGACTGGAAGCTTTTTATTGAATACAAGCCTTACGAACCTAATTTCTATTCAACAACCATTCAGGATTGGGGAACTTCTTTTATGCTGGCAAATGCTTGTGGCGACAGAGCTTTCACATTGGTTGATCTTGGGCATCATTTACCGAATTCAAATATTGAGCAAATCGTTGCAACATTGATGTATAAAGGAAAATTAGGAGGTTTCCATTTCAATGACAGCAAATATGGAGATGATGATTTAACGGTTGGTTCTATTAAACCTTATGCTTTATTCTTGATTTTCAATGAATTGGTATACGGAATGGAAAATAATCCAAACAATCCTTATCCGGCTTGGATGATCGATGCAAGTCACAATATTAAAGATCCGTTGGAAGATTTATTACAATCTCTAGAAGCGATTTTAATTGCCTATGCGACAGCACTTTTAGTTGATCAAAAAGCACTGAAAGAAGCACAGCAAAATAATGATGTTGTGTTGGCTCAGGATATTTTGCAGAACGCATACAGAACCGATGTTCGTCCGTTATTAAGAGCAGCAAGATTGCAGACAGGTGCCGCTTTAGACCCAATCGCAACATACAGAAACCTAAAAGTAAGAGAGCAATTGATTTCCGAAAGAGGTCTTAATGTTAAAGCAACAGGATTATAAAACCTGTTTTAAAATTGATAATTTCAGCTTTCAAGTGCAATTGAAAGTTTAATTATATGTATCCTTATATAGTTTCGTTAAGGGAAAAGTGTTTAGATTATTAGTTTTTTCTTTTTGTCTAAACACTCCTTAATGATTTAAGTAAAAAACTCTGACAAGATTTAAAATCTTCCAGATCTTTGCTGAGTGAAACGCTTTCGAACGAAAATATGTAAAGTATTTTAAAAGAAATCTTTGCGGACTTTTCATTAAAAAGATTGCTTCATTCCTCGCAATGACAATAATAAAAAATAATTCATCTTAAGAATGTCCAAGAAAAAGGTAACTATAGTTTTTGATATTGGAAAGACCAATAAAAAATTCTTTTTATTTGATAAAAATTATAAAGAAGTCGTGCGCGAATATACAGAACTACCGCTTACGACAGATGAAGACGGTTATCCGACAGAAGATCTTTCTGCATTACAAAATTGGATAAAAGATAACTTTAATGCCATTCTTGATGATGAAAATTTTGAAGTAAAAGCAATCAATTTTTCTACTTACGGAGCAAGTTTTGTGCATCTTGATCAGAAAGGAAATGTTCTGACGCCTTTGTACAATTACACAAAACCGATGGATCAGGAAATTCTTGATCTGTTCTACGAAAAACACGGCAGCAAACTGAAAATTGCGCGTGAAACAGCTTCGCCACAAGCCGGAATGCTGAATTCTGGGTTACAATTGTTCTGGATGAAATATAAACACCCGGAAATATTCAAAAAAATACGTTACAGTCTTCATTTACCACAATATTTATCGTATTTATTTACAGGAATTTGTGTATCAGAATTTACCTCAATTGGTTGTCACACCAATCTTTGGGATTATGACAAAGCAGATTACCACGATTGGGTGTACGAAGAAGAAATAGATGCTTTATTACCTCCAATCGTTCCAACTTCTGCAAGTATCAACACTTCTTACAGAAATAAGAAAATTAAAATTGGTGTTGGAATTCACGACAGTTCATCAGCACTTTTACCTTATATTTTAAGCAAAAAAGAACCGTTTTTATTGCTTTCTACAGGAACATGGAGTATTTCTTTAAATCCATTCAATGATGAAAGCTTGACTGATGAAGATATAGAAAACAACTGCCTGAATTATATGCGGATTGACGGAAAACGTGTGAAAGCATCACGCTTTTTTATGGGAAATGAATATAAAATCCAGGTTGAAAAATTATGTGATTATTACGGAAAAGAATATGGTTTCCATAGAGAAGTAAAATTCGATCAGGATCTGTACCTTCGTTTGATGAAGCAAAAAGCGATTTATTTCCGCTTTGAAGGGATTATTTTAAAACGAAAAATGATTACCGCTACCGATCTCAATTCATTCGCTACCTTTGAAGAAGCCTATCACCAGCTGATGATTGAATTGATGGATCTGCAGATTCATACCATTACCAATGCCATCGGAAATTCAGAAATTAAAAATATTTACATTGACGGCGGTTTTACAGACAATGACGTCTTTATGAAATTGATGTCTCATCATTTTCAACATTACAATGTGATGTCTACACATTCTCCGTTGGGATCGGCTTTGGGAGCAACAATGGTGATTTCAAATAAAAAAATAGACGAAACTTTTTTACAGCAGCATTATCAGATGAAAGTGCTTCAGCCTTTAATTTTTAATTTATAATTAATTAGTTAATGCGTAGAAAGTTTTAGCCCTAAAACTAAAAACCATTGACTAAAAACCAACAACCACAACCAACAACTAGTTATGTCATTTCCATTTGATACCCGTTACGCTTCGCTTGAACTTTTAATCGAAAAAGCAAAAAAAAGAATGCCTCGTTTCGCTTTCGAATATCTCGATGGCGGATGTAACGAAAACATCAACCGAGACAGAAATACAAGCGAATTGAGAGAAGTTCTGCTTCGCCCACAATATCTGAATAATAATTATGCGGAAGCCAATATGGAAACCGAATTGTTTGGTGTAAAATATTCTGCACCTTTCGGAATTTCTCCTGTAGGTTTGCAAGGATTGATGTGGCCCAATGCTCCGGAAATTTTAGCGAAAGCAGCCTTTAAACATAATATTCCTTTTATTTTAAGTACCGTAACGACAAGCAGCCTTGAAAGAATTTCTGAATTAACTGAAGGAAAAGCCTGGTATCAATTGTATCATCCGAGAGAAGAGTGGTTGCGTGACGATATTCTAGACCGTTGTGAAGCTTCTGGGTATGATGTTTTGGTAGTTTTAGCAGACGTTCCGACTTTTGGATACAGAGCAAAAGAAATCAGAAATGGTTTGGCAATGCCTCCTCAATTGAATTTCAGGAACGTTTCACAAGCTTTGGTAAAACCGGAATGGTGTCTGGAAATACTGAAACACGGAGTTCCAAGTTTTAAGACCATGGAAAAATACATGGATAAAAATATGGGCGTGAAACAATTGGGACAGTTCATGAATTCTACATTTTCCGGAAGATTAAATTCAGACAGAATAAAAGCTATTCGCGACAAATGGAAGGGGAAATTAGTCATTAAAGGGGTGGCTTCAGACGAAGATGCTGCAGAAGCAGTTCGTTTAGGATTCGACGGAATGATTATTTCAAATCACGGTGGAAGGCAATTGGATGCAGGAGAATCTACGATTGCTGTAGTGAAAGACATCAGTGAAAAATACAAAGGTCAGATTAAAATAATGATGGATAGCGGCGTAAGAACCGGTCCTGATGTTGCCCGAGCTTTGAGTTGTGGCGCAGAATTTACCTTTATGGGAAGAACTTTTATGTACGCCGTTGGTGCTTTAGGTGATAAAGGTGGCGATCACATCATAGAAATGCTTAAAATGCAATTCAGACAAGTAATGGAGCAGGTTTGTTGTGATAAACCGGAAGATTTGCAGAAATTTAGAGTAAAGTAGATTTTGCTGGTAAACTGTGAGGCGAAGGATTTTGGTTTTGTGACGGTAGATGCGGAAAAAAAATATTTGGATTAAATACTAGATAATTTAGAAATGCTTGAGTAATAAAAGTTTCAAAATTTATCGATAGAATGGTCTTATTTATTTTTGTAAATTATTTTGCAGTACAGGTGGAGGCGGAGAAATAGGAGAATAATTTTTTATTTGCTGATTGGTTCCATTAACTTTGACATTCTGATCCATATATAGAATTTTCAAATCTAAATCTGGATTATTAGTAATATCAATTTCCTTAATTTGATTTCCGTCTATTGAAAATTGTATTAAGTTTGGGTTTTTAGAAAATTCTATTTTAGTAAGTTTATTATCATCAGCAGATAAATATTTTAATTTTGAAAATTGATTCAGTTCAATTTTATTTATTTTGTTATCCATAAAATTTAACATCTCAATATTCGGACAGTCTTTAATTATTACTTCTTCTAAAAGGTTGCGACCAAATGCTAATTCTTTTAGTTTAGGCATATTAGAAATTTCCAGCTTTGTTAGTTTATTTCTTGCACAATATAATTTTTCAAGATGTAGAAAGTCTTTTAATTTGAGTGTTTTGATTTCATTTATTGTTAATGAAACACTTTTTAGATTTTTAAAAAATATTAGATCTTCAACATTAACTAAGTTTTCTTCCATTAAATCAAGACTATCAACTTTTGTAGCCTCATTAATCTCAATTTTCCCATTCTTATTAATGTCAATTTCTGGATACTTTTTTAGTATAACTTGTTCAAAATGAGGGTTTTTAAATTTTAAATCCTGAGAGTGTAAATTATTTGTGAGAAAAAGAATAAATATTAAAAGTAAATTTTTCATAATAAATTTCTAAGCATAGTGTTACGAATAATTATCAACAAATTTTAAAAGTTTGCAATAAATTTTAAAAATCTAAGATCAGCTAATTTTGAGTTCTTCAGCATGAGTAACAAATTATCAATCCGTATTTTATACCAAAGTAGATTTATTTACTTTTTTTCTCCGATTTCACCGCCTGCCTAGCCAGCAATTTCCAGTCTTTTTTAACCTTAGTCCAAACCAGTAAAATATCCAAATTCACATCTCCCGGAGCTTTTCCAAGATCAGCAGTCTTAGCATAAAAATGGTGACGAACAATAGCAGTATATCCAACGATACTGACGTTTTGATTGGTGATATCAATAGTTAAAAAATTAGATTTTTTGCTAACTAATTTTTCAACAAATTCTTTGGCATCATCGATATGACCTCCCGAATGCCCGTAAGTCAATTCCGGTACAATCAATGATTCCAATGCTGATTTTTCACCACTGATCATCGCCAGTCTGAGTTTTTCTGCTACATCTGTTACGGCTTGAGTATCATCTTTTTTCTGTCCGAAAACAGCAATTGCCATCAGAAAACTTATGGCAAAAATTAATTTCTTAATCATTATTATAAAATATTGTTTTTAAAATTATGTAAAAAATTTAAAATTATTTTAGTAACTATTTGTATTTTAGTTAATTAAAATGTAATTTCTATCAACTATCAACTATCAACTATCAACTATCAACTATCAACTATCAACTATCAACTATCAACTATCAACTATCAACTATCAACTATCAACTATCAACTATCAACTATCAACTCTCAACTACTTACAAAGAATCTCTTTCAATATATTTAAAGACATTATTCACCTGCTCTTTCTTATTTTTTAAAACCATATAGGCTGCAGATTCTGCCATTGCTTTAAAATCTGTCGTGATTACAGTAATTCCCAGCAATTCCTTCAAAGGTGTTTCGTTGTAGGAAATAATGCCGATGTCTTTTCCTAATTCAAGATTTTTCTGCCTGATTTGTTTTACTAAATTCACCAGATCACGCTCCCGAATGGTGATGAATATATCCTTATCCTGAAGTTCCATGTCGGGATAAATTTCATCCAAAATTTCGTAATCAAGTTTAAAATCTTCACAAAACTTCTCAAAACCACGTACAATTCTGAAAGGATAGGGGTGAATCGACTTATCAGGATACACAAGAATGATCTTCTCGTATTTTTTTATTTTTTCTAAGCCTTCCTTCAAAGCATTATAGATATCATGCTCAAAATCCTGAAAAATGGTACCGTATTCTCCCGAAATATTTGGTTTGGTATTATCAAGCAATAACAATTTATTCTTTGGAATTTTTTCAATCATTTCAATAACCTCTTTTGTCGAACTCGTATGCTTCGACTGTTCATCACGGAAGTGAGGCATGATGACATAATAATCAAATCCGCCAAGATTTTTTTTCAAAGCATTAATGAAAAGCGTTTCGTCACAGTGATAAATATACATCTCAACATTCCCTTTGGTACCGATTGCATTGACGAAATAATTGTAAATCATCATTTTGTAAGTACTTGGTTTGTTGATCAGAAAGAAGATATTAATGATGTCATTCTTATTGATGCGTGAAATATAATATCCTTTTCCTTTTACAGACTCTATAATTTGCCTTTTGCGCAGTTCTTTATAAGCTTTTTCAACGGTGTCCCTCGACAGAAAACATGATTCACTAAGCTCATTAATTGAAGGAATTTTTTCCCCGATCTTTATTTCCCCGCCATCGATTCCATTCAGAATAGAATCAACAATCTGTTTGTATTTAGGAACTCTGGAGTTTTCATTGATATTTATTTCGAACGTTTCAGCCATGACTTTTCGGTAAGAGAAATTATTTTAATTAAACTAAATCTAATTTGAAAAAAGATTAGTGCCAGAAGACAAGTTACAAAAATTTACATTAATTGATAAATGTCATTTATTTTTATAAAATCGTATTTAATTGTTTGATTTTTAATAGGTTTTTATCAGCCTTTATATGACTTATCTTTTTTGAAAATCACCAATTTTATGACATAGAATTAAAATGCTTTGTTTCGATTAAAAAAAAGTAATTCAGAAATTAAGTTTTGTGGATTATATTTTTGTTAAAATAGTAAAATATTAAATCATTTTTTACATTGTCTAAAATTTCTAAGAAACTCTAAAAATCTTAAACACAAACAAAAAAGCCTGCTCTTTTCAGAACAGACTTCAATTAATATGAATGTGAAATTTTTAAGGCATTTTTTTGAAACCTTCAGCTTTTATTTTCCAGCTTCCATCTTTTGGAAAGCCAGGGAATTCATCAGTAGAATTATCCCAACCTTCAAGCATCATCGCAACGGTTGTTAAAACGCCACCGTTTCCGGGAAGATATATTCTAAGACGTTTATCCTGGAAATTATGTCCGTTTTTAAGATATGTATTGGTTTGAATATTCATAAAAAGTGCATCCAACGCTTTATTCGGAAGTCCAAGTCTTGCTGCATTCATTGCGGTCATCGGGAAATCCCAACCCCAAGTGTGCTCCCAATTCCATCTTTCCCAAACAATATCCAACGTGTTTTTCATTATTTTTTTATCCAGTTTCGGAGATTCAGGAACCATTCCTAATGCTCCCAAAACTGCAGGGTGATCGGTCATCCATTTTGGAAATGTGAAAGAATCTTTTGCTGATTCTGTTGACAAATAAACACCATCCTGAACCGGAAGTGGAGCTAATTTATTGATCACATCATCCCATTTTTTATCTCTTGGCTGTCCCAATCTTTCTTTCCATTGTTGAGCAACTTTTAATGCCCAATCCCAATACGCAACTTCATAAGTTGGGTTGTATGTATCTTTCGCAGGGAAAACTTCCTGTGCAGGAATTACGCCTTTCCCTAAGTTATAACGGTTTTTCTCTTTATCATACGTTGCAAAATCTGCCATAAAATCTGCCGTTGCAAAAATCAGATCTTTATATTTTTCCAATACTTTTTTATCATTGCTATTGCGGTACAAAAGTTCGGTCATATAAATGATATGCGGCTGTTCCCAGATCAAAAATGCAGCTACAGAAGACGGACTTTCGTTTCCTTCATTATCTGACATTTTAATCCAACGAACTCCTTTGTAACCTTGTCTTTCAGCTAATTTTTTAGCTTTATCGAATGATCTGAAATAATAATCCAATTGTTTTTCCAAAATTTCAGGTCTTCCCCATAAAGCATAATGTACACCGTGCCACCAATGCATTTCTGTATGTGGTTTTCCGTACCAACTGTTGAAAGTTAAACCCGTTTCCTGTGGCGGATTGCTTCCTCCACATTGCACTTTGGTTAAATATTCTGACAAGACAACTCTTCTTTCCAATTCATTGGCTCTCGGATCTGTGCTTCCTTCAAAATCAACGGCAGCACCGCTTTTCCAGAAAGATTCCCAGCCTGCTGCACTTTCTTTCTCAGCATCAGCGAATAATGTTCTATTAGATTTTGGATTTTTAGCTGAAAATTCAACGCTTAATTCTAATTTTTTGTTTTTGGAAGATGGTTCGTAAACGAAATAATGTTTTCCGGCTTCACGAAGTTTTCCTTCTGTAAAATTAAATTGAGTATAATAATCGGTGCTTTGCAATTTATGCTGAATCAAACCTTGCGTTGATTGTGACGAAACAATTTTCGTGATGTGATCGTTTTCATTTCCATAAAATGCCGCATCATCCAAAAACTGTCCGGTTGGAGACGGGTAGCGTGCAAAGACCTTCAATCTGTTTTTAGAAATCAAATCAGATTCAATTTTAACTCCGATCTTATCTGAGTTTTGGAAAGAAGCAGTCCATACTTTTACAGGGGTTCCCTCCAAAGAAAATTCACTGGTAATAATTCCGGTCCACAAATCTATTTTCTGATTAATGTTTGTGAGGTCTGAAATTTTAGCTTTCTGACCGTCTTTTTTAAGCAGTTCAATCCCGATATTTCCCAATTGCAAACGGTGTTGGTTCACCCGGAAATAATCAACAGCACCTTTATTTCTTTCTGGTTCTTTAATCTGAACACTGTACAAAGCTTTTCTTCCGTCGTTATTGAAATCATAAGCTCTTAAAGTTTCTTCGAATTTGTAATTTTCTTTATTTGGAAAACTGTTCCAGCCCCATTCGGATTGTGTTCCCAATGAAACTCCGTTTTTGTAATATTCAGGAAACGACTGCATTCCGGTAATATCAACCGTGTAGGCGAATTTCCCGTTTCCAACCGTCAAAGTAGAAAGCGTGTCTGCTTTTGTATTGACTACATTGTGACGCTGTACGACCTTTTTTCGGTCAATTTTCTGGGCATTAAGTGAAGAAATTCCCATCAGGAAAATCCCAAGATATATTGCTATTTTTTTATTCATAATTCATTATTTATAGATGAAATTCGAATTTTTATTTTTGTTAATTTTTTTATTGCTAAAACTTTTGTCTGCCACGAATACACAAATATTTTTTTATTAGTCATCATTTAATTCGTGCATTCGTGGCATTAAACCTATTTCAAAACCGTCGCGCTCATTATTCCAATCACAACATCGTTGCTTACTGCGGTTAGTTTTATAGATTTTAATTCTTTATTTGGGTCAATCGGTAAATCCAAAATAGTGGCTGCTCCGCCTTCCACAGCACGGTTGCTCACTCCTTTGATTTCTGAATATTTACTTAAACTTCCTCCTTTGTACAATTCTCCGCTTTTTAGTTTTACTCTGTACGGAATTTTATCATCCGGAATTTCAAATGCAAAGTTATCATCAAACAAATCCTGCTCAATCGGCCACCAGTTGGTTGGATTTTTCAGTTCTAATTCTGTATTTGAACCGTCAGAATATTGAACCGTAATTTTTCCATTAATGATTTGCGACTGCATCGGATTGGTAGAACCCGCCAAAAGGAAATATATTTTTTTACCTTTTCCATTTAATGGAATTTCAACAGCATTCGGATAATTATCCCACTGACTTGCAAAAACAATATTTTTATCTTTATTATCAATTAAAAACGGGATTCCTAAAAATTCAAGTTTTCCATTTTTACGATTTGTCATCAATCCACTGTCGTCAATTTGAGTAGTTGCCAAAGGATAACACCAGTTCCCGATGCCCTGCCACGGAAGTTGTAGGGTAGGAACGGTTGGTCTTGGCGAAAGATATTTATGATCAAAGATTTGGCTTACTCGGTCGTTGTATTTTGATGCTAATGAAATGGTATTAAATTCACTTTTATTTTCAATTTCCCAATCTGTGATTTCAACATTTTGCTTAATTCCATTGTAATCTAATTCTAAGTAATTGGTTCCTTTGCTTAAAATATTTATCGGAATTTCAATGGTTGAAGTCTTATTTTTAGCAATTGAAAATGTTTTAGTTAAACCATTAACAGTCAGTTTTCCATTATAATCTTTCGATGATTTATTTTGAATCTGAAGTTTGTTATTCACCCATTTTGTTTGCAAAGGATGTTGAATATCAACGTTTATAGGTTGCCACCATTTGGTTTCGTTTTGCTCAAGGTGAACGAAAAAAGTTCCTTTTCTTTCTTCTTTAACCAATTCAAACTGATTACCATTTCTGGTTTTTATTAATTCCTGTGGATCATTGACTTGAAGTATTTTCTTTTTTGAATCGAAATTAAGCTGCAGATTTTCAGAAAGATAATTAATGTAATCTGTCTTTTCAATTTTTAATTCCTGTCCGGAAAAGGCGATTTCTATATTAAATTCCTTTCCGATTGGTGTTTCAAACTGAATAAAAGGCTGCAAAATAGAATTGGGTTTAATTTTCCAATCTACTTTTTTACCATTTACTTTTACCGATTTTATGTCGGTATGGTTTACCGGAATTTGCATTTGAAGCGTAACCGATTTTTGGTTATTTGATTTAAACCAAAATGTTGATTTCTTCGAGGTTCTATTAAATTTATATTCCCAATCCTGAACTTTCAGCTCTGCAAAATTCCATTCTTTCGGGAATCCCGGTTTGATACTGATTTTATTCTCCAACAAGTTAGGATAAACCCCAAAAAGTCCTTCCGTCAAAGTTCTTGCAGCAACGCCAATCGGGTCGGCAAAATCACGATACAATTCACCTCGAAACGCATCATAATGTGATAATTGCTCAAAATTTCCTGGACTTATCCCGTAATACATACTTTCGGTAAGATTTCCTTTCCAAAGCAGGTATGCATCCTCATTTCTTCCAGCCTGCCAATATGCCAAAGCGGTTTGTAAATTCTCCGCCAAAGCGACATTGTTAATAGACCAAGTGTATGGTTGCCAATTTGTTGTCGCTAATGTGTAATAGTTGTTGGAATCTTCGCCTTTTACTTTTACAGGAATGTGAGGAATTTGATTTCTAATGTATTGTGTGTTCTGATAATCCTCAAATTCATTCAGAATATAAGCATCCGAGACGTGATAAATAGACCAGATCCCCGGTTTGTCGTGAAGGATTTGATTGCCTAAAGCATCTTTAAATTCAGCGAAATAACCACTTTTTTTTATCCAAAGCTGGTTTTTCATTGCCTTTAAAATTGCTTCCGCTTCTTTTTCATAAGGAGCAGGATCTTCACCAATAATTTTCGCCAGTTTTGCCATTTCGCGGTTGGCTCTGTAATTATATGCTGAAGTGTGGGTCACTTTTCCACCGGAATATTGCAATCCGTCACTTGCCCAAATCGCAGCATATGCATCATAAAGATCGCCACGTTTGAAGTTTCTTTTTTCCCAATTCATATGACGAACCATCGTTGGCCACATTTTCTTGAGGAATTCTTTGTCTCCCGTATAATTGAAATGCGAAAACATCTGATCAAAGAAAACCAAATTCATATCATAATGATGTGGCTTTGAATTATCATTCGGATTCCTCGAAATATATCCGCTTGAAAACACCGAAGTTCCCATCTTTTCTGTGTGTCTCGCTAAATGTAAAAGTGTATCCATCTCAACAGGTGCAAAATCTGGTTTTAAAACCTGCGAATTTGAATAGCTTTCAAAATGTTCTTTCGCTCTGTCGTGCCAACTCAAAACGTCAGCTGCATAAGCGCCACGCCAGGCATTGAGTCTCATTCTCCACGCAACGGCGCCGTGAAGAAAGGTCGGGCTTTCCCAAACTCCGTCTGCAGCAACTGCTAAATTAGCTCCGAAATTATTTAAATCTGAATCCGGAGTTTTTAGCTGAATTCTATTGGTTAATGTTAAACGTGATTGTTCAGCATCATTAAAAATCCCGGCAAGCTGTTCATCAGACAAAGTAGAAATTGAATTTCCTTTGGTTATTTGAATATAAACCGGATTTTTTTGCGCTGAATAACCAGCGTAAATAATAGGTGATTGTTCTGCTTTATTTTGTGTGAAATCAGACAGATTATCTAACGTTTTTGCATCTGTTAATTGTAATGAACTAACGTTTGAAAAATTTCCGTTAATGGTCTGAGTTTCCTTTTTTTTATTGAAATAAGAAAGCTGGAATTGGTTTTTATTGATTTGAAACTGATTGCCTTCGCAATATTCGGGAAGCAGGTAAAATCCTGATTCAGGATCTGCACCGATGTCGCCATTTCTGCTGAATGTTTTTCCGCTTGCGCCACCGTAAACTGCATAGATTTTTGTATTGGAATCTATAGTTGAAGTTTCCAGTTTTAAAACTAAACCTTCTTCTTTTGATTGTGCTAAAACAGTTAATTTTAAACTTCCATTTCCAAGAATAGCATCTTTGATTTCATACAACATTGAGCCCGGTCGGTAACGAGTTTCAATTTTATCAGCGTTAATCAGTTTTTTAATTGAATTTCCTTTTTGGATGACAAACTGAAGATTGCCGCCCATTCCGGGAAGATACAGCGCGAATTCAGGTAAATCTCCTGCCTCAACACGGGAAGCACGGTTATCGCCATACAAAGCACGATTGAATCTGTATTTTCCGTTGACCAATAAAAAATCGCCTTTGTCTTCTTTATAATGCAGTTCACGCTCGTTATTCTGCCAATGTTTAGACTGGGAAAACGAATGTGAGAATGCCGATAAAACAATCAGTCCGGCGAAAATGGTTTTTCTTCGCATTTTATGGTTTTAACTCGGTTAAAGGCTGTCCGTTAACAGTCACATTTTTTAAGATCACATTTTTCAGGAAATCTACTTTGTAAGGAATCTGAACACCAGTCATTTTAGCATTAATCATCGTAAAATCGGTTACCGGAGAAGATTCGTAAGCATCAGAAAGAACAGCATATTTTCCACCTTTTTCTACCTGTAAATTTTCTACCCAAATATTTCTAATCGTCGGAATATGATTTCCGGGTTTTTCATAATGCATATTGAAACGTACTGCTGCTTCTTTGTAAGCGCCAACTTTTGTGTTGTAGAAAAACACATTTTCAATAGTTCCGCCACGGCTTGAGCTGGTTTTAATTCTTAAAGCTCGGTCAAGATTTTTACTGTCCATCAAGTTTCCGATGGCATAAATATTTCTTGCTCCACCTGCAATTTCACTTCCAATAACGACACCGCCGTGACCGTCTTTCATTTCACAGTTTTCTATGATGTGATTTTCGGCAGGTCTTCCGATGTCTCTTCCGTCCTCATCTCTTCCGGATTTTATGGCGATACAGTCGTCTCCGGTATCAAAATAAGAATCTTTAATCCAAACATTTTTACAAGCTTCAGGATCGAAACCGTCATTGTTTGGTCCGTGACTGATTACTTTTACTCTTTCAATCAAAACATTTTCGCACAAAACAGGATTCAAATTCCACATTGGAGAGTTTTTTACCAGAACATCTGCCATATAAAAGTTTTTAGACTTGTAAGGCTGAACGAAATTTGGTCTTAAATACCATCCATCCCCGAAAATTCTTTCTCTTGCAGGTTTTCTCTCAGCCATATATTCGTGAAGCTTTGCTCGCGCGGGATTTTGTCTTCCCGGACGAGAAGTATTGTATCCGTATTTTGTTGCACCACACCAAAACCACCAGTTGTCATTATCAGAATTTCCGTCTAATGTTCCTTTTCCGGTTACGGCAATGTTTTCTTCTTCGTAAGCATAAATTAAAGATGAGTAATTCATACATTCCATACCTTCCCAACGTGTGAATACGATAGGATAGTCTTTGCTGTCCTGACTAAATAAAATCGTCGAACCGTCACTCAAATGCAGATTAACGTTACTTTCTAAATAAATTGCTCCTGTGAGGAAAACTCCGTTCGGAACGACAACTCTTCCGCCGCCTTCAGCACTACATTTTTCGATTGCTTTTTTGAAAGCTTCAGTATTTTTTGTTTTTCCGTCACCAACAGCTCCGAAATCAGTTATCAGATAATCAACTTTTCTGAATTCAGGTTTTTTGATCTGCTTTTTTAAAGCTTTGATTTCTTTTAAAGGTTGTTTTGCGGAAGTCCAAGGTTTGTATTGTGCCGATGCATTGATCGATAGGATGAATACAAAAATGAATAAGAAGTATTTTTTCATAATTCTAGAGAATTGTAAGTTTATAAGGCTGATCTTTTGAATTGTTTCTTTCTAATCGCAATCTAAAATAATTGAAATTAAAAATTGTCCTGCACTGTCCGTTATTTTATTTTTTATGTAAACGATTGCATTGTTTTAATTTATAAATGTAAAATTAAACGAAGAATTACTTATTTATAGGCGCAAAAAAAGAGAAGTAACGATGTTATTTCTCTTTTATATATTTAAAAGTATTATAAAAATTTAAAGCTGATTTACATCTAAAATTTATAAACAAAAGCATTGATATTCATTCCTGCACCTACCGATGCAAATAAAACAATGTCGTTTTCTTTGATAGAATGTGAAGCCAGTTCATCATTTAAAATCATAGTCAATAATGATGGGATTGTTGCAACACTGCTATTTCCAAGTTTACTGATCACCATCGGCATAATATCTGCCGGCGGAGGAGTATCATATAATTGGTAGAATCGGTTGACAATTGCTTCATCCATCTTTTCGTTTGCCTGATGTATGATAATTTTATCCAGCTGATCTATTGAATAGCCACTTTGATCAAAGCATTTTTTCATCGCATCCGGAACATTGATGAGAGCAAATTCATAGATTTTTCTGCCATCCATCTTGATGTATCTTGTATCCGGGCAACTATCATTGTTATATGACTTACCAAAATTGAGGAAATCTTTCTCATTTAATGTGTGAGATGCAGATACGTGAGATTTTATACCAGAATCGTCATCATTATCATTGGCCTCCAGAATAACTGCTCCTGCTCCGTCTGCATAGATCATGCTGTCTCTGTCGTGTTCATCAACAACTCGCGAAAGTGTTTCTGCACCGATAACCAAACATCTTTTTGCAATACCCGATTTGATAAATGCATTAGCCTGAATAACGCCTTCAATCCAGCCGGGGCATCCAAATAACAAATCATAACCAACGCAGAAATTATTTTTGATCTGCAATAAATTTTTAACTCTTGAAGCAAGACTCGGAACAGCGTCTGACTGTATGGTACCGAATTTTACATCGCCAAAATTGTGAGCGAAAATAATATAGTCTAAAGTTTCAGGATCAATTTTTGAATTTTCTATTGCATTCTTTGCCGCAATAAACCCTAAATCAGAAGTTACCTGATCATTGCTCGCATATCTTCTTTCTTCAATCCCTGTAATTTTTTTTAGCTTACTGGTAATTAAAGAATTATCATCTTTTAGATTTTCTCCCTGTTCATTAAGGAAAACATGCTTATCGAAAAACAGATTGGTAATGGTTTCTGATGGTATGTAGTTCCCTACACCTATAATTTTACTTTTCATATTGCGGGTATCTCATTGTTGAGATCAATAAAATATTATGAATAAATTAATATTTTTATACTAAAGGTAGTTTTTTAATGGCGAAAGATACTATAAAAAATAATTTATTACAACGATTTAACATTCGATACATACAAAATTATCCTGTTGAATGACATAAACAGAATGAAAAATAACCTTCAACGACCCGTAAATAACTGTGTAAAAATGCACTATGCTGTTTTTATAACATTAAATGAAAAAAATCATGTTAAGTTTAAATGCTTGAGTCTCATTTTTTTACTATTTTCAATTTTCTTCAAATATCTATAATAAACTTTTAGTCATTTAATTATTAAAAGTTTTTTTATTCACTTTTTTATCTTTCACTTTAATTATGAAATCCGGAACAACTACCATTTCTCCAGCTTTCACATTAATATCAAAGCTTTTGGTTTCACAATATGTGTTTGCAGGAAGGGTAGACTCATCAATAGCAATTGTATAAGTACCGGTTGGTAAAAAAGAATTGAATTTTCCTTCATCGTCGCTTCCTATTTTTTGTACGATATCGTTTTGTTTAATAATTTTAAATACCACCGAAGAAGCTCTGTGCTCAAAATCAAGGGCGGTTTTTGAATTGTAATCAAAAAATATTTTACCCTGAACTGTTCCGTTTTGATGAAGCGGAATATTTAAAGGATATGAATAAGAATCAACAGTAAAATCATATTCATCATAATACCAGCCTTGCTGAATAAATTGTTTTAAGCTAAATTTTCCGAATGGTACATTTTTATAAAGTGCAGTTCCGTCTTCAGTAGTTTTTAATGCTATATTATTGATATTGATAATATAATCGTGTGCAGGTTTTTCTCCCATATCAAAAACATTGTTGTTGTTTTCGTCATAAAAGGCAAATGCCTGTATTTTTCCTTTTTTATCAGGACTTAGTACTGTATTTCTGAAATTTAACGTTAAACCAACTTCAAACGTCAGAATATTATTGGATAAAACTCCAACAGAATAATTATACCATGAGGAATTCATAAATGCAGTAAAATTTTTGCCGAGATATTTTGCATTTAAAAAAGCAGAAGGCGATTTGCCGTAGATTACATCATCTACATACGACAATCCCGTACTCAGATTCACTTTGTCTTTGATGAAATTATCATTATAGAAAAGTGAAACGGTGAGCTTTTTATAATCGGTATTTGCTGCGGCTAAATGAGAAAATGCATATTCAGATAAATAGTAACTTCCAGATTGGTAAATGGCATTGATATTAAAGTTTTTAAAACTATAGTTTCCATTCAGTTTCATTTGAAAATTCTGCTCGTCATCAAGTGGATACTTTACAATTCCTGTTTCAAAGGCAAATACTGCAGATTGTCTGGTTTTGTAATTTGACCACGAAATTTGTTCTACAATTCGGTGCGCCGTTAAATCTCGTAATTGACTATTTTCCCAGCTTCCAAAAAAATTATTGTAACTGTTTGAGTTTTCATTCTGAAACTGATAAAAAAGCCCAAAACTAAAGTCTTTTACTCTTGGAAATTTTGTTCCTATCTCAATTCTAGTGTTTTCAGAAACCTGGGGTCTGTCGAAAAAGTAGTATTTTGGTGAGAAGTTGGAGAATATAACATTACCAAAAAAGTTGTAATTTTTGTAATTCTTTGATATATTCTGCTGCAGAAGCAAACTTCCACGTCGGTTTCCCGGGTAATATCCTGTACTGAAAAAATAGTTTCCGTTCAGATTATAGTCATTAATCACACCAATATAATTAGATTCTGCCGACATCGACGGTTTTGTAATATCCTGAGATTCATAAGAACTTAAACCTGCATTTATCTTGGCATTCATACTCCAGACTTTATCAAAAGCATAAGTAGCTTCTGTACCCAAAATATTGTGCTTACTTTTCTCAAAAGGGTCGTAACGGTAAATGTAGGCTGCAGAAATATTTCTTGAGCTGTTGTCGGCGTTAAGCGTTCCTTTGGCAAAAAAACCGTAACCGTTTTTTAAAAAACTGTTTTTTTCAACAAGATTAAAGTTTTGATCGACAAAACCGATCTCCAGTTTGGTGTCTTTTGCAAAAGTACGACTGTATTCTGCACCCCTTCCTACCAGGGTCATTTCTAAAAGCTTATTGACACTTCCGACGGTGTACTGATTTTTACCTTGCTGCAGAACTACATTAGTATTGGTTACCAAAGGCTGTTGCTGGCTGTTTAGAAAAGCAATATTTCCTCTTATGAAAATAAATCCTGAAGGTAGATTAAAACCTCCTGAACCAATCAATTGATACATATCAATATTATCTCCTACTTTTCTGTATGAAGTGGTAATTTGATTTTTTGTCTCCTCAGCAAAATTATTGAATTGCGGATCCTGATATTTCTGAACACTCGAAATATTCTGTACAAAAACAGTCGCTGTATTGAATATTTCTTTGTCGGGATTTCTGAAACCCGAAATGTTAATAGAAAAGTTGGACAGTCTTGACAAACCTTTTGAAGGCTGATAAGTAAATATAAAAGTAGAATCTTTTTTTACATTGATAATGGCTTGTTGCTCTAAAAATTGATTTCCATTTTCAGGATCAGGAATTTTGCAAACCAAAGTAATATCCTGAGATATATTTCCCGAATTACTCACCCTTACTTTTACCGATATAGGTTCCAGGCTGGAAGATCTGTAAATAGGAGCATTCAGTAGAGATAAATTCAGGTCATTATTTACCTCAATCACATGTTCTTTTATTCTTTCGGCAATAAAAATATCAAGTTGATCAAGCAATCTGACTTTTATAGGCGAAGATCCTGCTTTAGCATCAGATTCTACAATGATTCTTACAGGTAAATATTTTTTTTCGTTGGGTTTAAGTTCTATTAAAGGTTCTTCACCTGAGATTACTTTAAACCCTTTTGGGCATACAAACTGTATTTTTCCGTTGAAATTATTAGAACTATGATTCTGAATAGCAACAACAAGATTTAAAAGCCTCGAACGTGATGGCGAATTTCCCTGCTCGATCTCCATAGTGACATTAGATTCAGTTTTTTGTGCATTTATAAAAATACTACTGAATAAAACGATAAATAAGGTGAACAAAAATCTTCTGCTGAAAAAAGGCATCATTTAAAATTTATTGAGGAGTAATTTCGTACTGTAATGTTGTAGAATACTCGGTAGGCTTAGCATTAATTAATTGCTCATCTTGTGGCAATGTAAAATATTTGATGTCGTAGTTGTAGATGGAACTTTGGGATGCATTTCCCTTTGCAAGAGTTTGATTTGCGGTGCTCAAAGTTATCGGGAAAATAGTCTGATTACTTTGCCCAAGAGGTTGCAGAGTAAGATGAATTGCTCCCACAGGAATAGAATAATTGCCTGTGTTTGATTGCAGATGACTTTGTAATGATCTTACTTTAATCTGGAAGTTGGTATTTGTGTTGATTTGTAAACCGCTCGGATAAATAACGCTGGTTCCGTTGTTGTAATCCTGCATGCTATTAAATTCAAGCAAGCCGTTTGCGGCATTCATGTTTATTTTTAAAGACATTTCCTGCGTTACTGGTGGTGTTCCCGTCAAATTAGCAATATGAAAATCAAAAGTATGATTTACTTTTCCTATCACATTATTGTATTGATCATATGCTGTAAATTCTACAGGAGCTACAAACCTTGTCCACGCCGGATATGTTCCCAAATAAGCACCACCCATTATCGTAATACCGTATTTAAGCTGAAGGTTGTAATAGCCATTGGGTGTAGAAGGCATATTGTATAAAGGAGCATTGGATTGAGGAACCAAAAAGACTTCTGCATTTTCCTGTAAAAACACATTCGGCGGTACTCCTATTTGTGCTAGTGATGGAGTAGGGTTAGGGTATGCCTGGCCGACTGAGGAGATAGGCTGAAAGGATATTTTATTGCTAGGAATGGTGTAATGGCCGTCTGTAGAAGTTATGGGCTGTTTCAGGTTTGCCGAAAGTTTCCAATAAGGCATGTTTAAATTGCCATTGGCTGCAAAGGTAACCGTATAGGCATCGGGATTATTGTTTCCGTTGTAAGAATTTACCTGCAAATAGCTGTTCGTCCATGAAGTGAATGAAACCTGAGCATTAAACAGCATGGAAATTGTGATGAAGAAAGTGACTAATACCTTACTCATAATTAAAATTCAATTCTCCCATTTCTAATGTCTCATTATCTCCGTAATCAATCAAAACAGACACATTATATGAGCCTTTTTCAGTTAAATCTTGTACCGGAATGGATACCTTACGGATGTTTCCGGGGAGTGTATAAAAAACAATTGGCTCTACCGTAATTTTTTTACCTGTGTTTGTATTGATAATATCTGTTATGATTTTTCCGTCAGTCCATATCTCCGATTGGTTTTCAAAAGTAATATTTAATAGCTTTTTTGAGCTGTCAAATTTTAAATCTTGAATTTCAATTTTTCTTTTTATTGGTTCCAGTGTTCTATGAAATATTTTGATTCCGGAACGAATGCTTACTTTAATTTTTGCTCCTTTGTTGTCTACATCGTCCACAGGATTCATTTGGCTGACAAATAGTACTGCTGTATGTGCAGAAAGTTTGTCTTGGTTTACTTTTGGTGAAGTAAGGGTTACCTCCAGTTCTTTTCTCTCTCCGGGAGCCAGACTGAAGTAGTTATCATCTTTTTTGATATTGATCCAGCTTGCACAAGAGTTTTTCAACGCGCCGGCTGCATACATCATATTTTCACCTTTTTCATCATAATCCCAATCACCTAAGCTAACCGCAAGGTCTAAAGTGTTTTTTGCACTCACATTGGTAACCGTTATTTTTTGCGTATTACTAGATCCCGCAGCAGACTCAAAATATACTCTAGGTGGAGAAACCGAAATACCTGTCTGTGCACTGATTTGTATCATCAGAAATAAGAAAAGTAAGGTGATTTTGTTCATGATGGTATTTTTAATTACATAAAAAGTGTCACAAAGAATTGTGACACTACAATATCATAATGAGTGTAGTTTGTTATTGACTAACAATCGTATACGTTAATTCTGTTGTATATAGAGTAGGATCTTGACCTGCAATATAATTGTTTATGTAAGCATTTGCTCCAGCTCCTTTATATGCAATGTTGATTTTTTTGTTAACTCCACCACTTGTTGAAGTTACCAAAGTGCTTTCACTTCCACTTAGCTGCACGTCTTGAGAGTATTGAGCTCCGTTTAAAACATCTGAACCTGCTGAAGCTTTTATTAGAATAGTATTTGTAGCGATACTTTTTCCTCCGTTCTGCATTGCAGCATTACTAGCTTTTACTTTAACCTGGAAACCACCAGTACTGTAAATGTTTAAGTGATCTGGATTTTCCGATGTTACACCGTTTTGATAATCATCTTTTGTGACGTACTCTAAGTTTACTACTTTTTGGGAAGTGTTTACTACTAGCGTTTGAATGGGCTTTAATCTAACGTTTAATGTTACGTTTTGAGCGCTAGCTGTTGCGAAAGCAAGTAATCCTGCTGCCGACAATAAAAATTGTTTCATAATATCAATCAGTTTTATTTTAGATATGTATATCTATTCTTTTCGAGTGCAAAGATATATACCATCTAGAGATTGGGATTTGCAAAAACACGCTTATTTTTTGTAAATTTTTACATAAATGAGTATGTTTTGCAATAATTGATATAATGAAAACTATTTTTAATACGAATATGTGATTAGAAACTGGCTCTTACAGAGTTGTAAGCACGATTACGGCGTTTTTTAAAACAGGTAACCGGATCCATTGATTTTATTCAATACATCCAGTTACCATTGAAAACTGATGATGAAAAGTTTATTAATATGATGAATGTGTCGATTGAAAAGAATAAATATAATACTAATAATACTTTGTGATTTGATGTTCTTCGTTATTTTCTGATATGATAATTTTATGTTGTTCTATTTAATACTGCAAATCTACTCAGTATATATACGTAATACAATTTACTGTGGGTTTGATTTAATAATTTTTACGTAAAAATTTATAAATTATTACGTAAAAAAGAGATGTAACTCATTAATAATTAAATATTTATATTTTTTATCTTACAAAGTTTATACAAACAAAATTTGCTCTAAAAAATAGAGCAAAAAATGGTATAAAAAATAGAATTTTACAAACTTAAAAAGTCATTTCCCGCATATCAGAAGGTTTTTTTCCACTGTGTTTTTTTACAAAATTGGTGAAGTTACCTTCATCTTTAAATCCTAAATCAAATGCAATTTCAGATAAAGTTTTATTTGAAAATTTGATAGCTTTCTCACATTCGAATTTAACTTTTTCTATAATCATTTGCTTCGCCGATTTACCATATACAAATTCTGTCATGTCGGTAAGTCTACGACTGGAAACCCTCAATTCGCTTGCATAATGAGAAACTTTTTTTTCTGTTTTATAATCTCTATGAAGAATCACAGTAAAACGATTAACTAAACTTACAGATTCTAACTGTTCTTTTGGATCGTTTTTGTGATCTATATGCAAATGAGCATCAAGAATTAAACTTTCTATTGCATTATGTGCCGCAGCAAAATAGATGTTTTTTTCATCAATTGCTGAAAATATTTTCAGCCTTTCTATTAAGATGATTTTATTGTATTCGGTATTTCCAAAATATGGCGCAACAAAAATGTGAGATTTACTGTTGAAAAAAATATTTGAATTGAGATATATGCTGTCTTTTGATGTCTTATCAAAAAATTCTTTAGAAAAAACAATGGCGTAAATTTCTTTACCCAATGCATTTCCAAATTCTACATTTTTTTGAGGACCAATAAAGACAGAGTTTCCACCGGGAATCTGATAAGGTTTATGCTCAACGGTTATATTGAGATCTTCAGCGACCAAATAAATAGCAAAATACTCTAATGTATTGAATTTTCTTGAAAAATTATTGCGTTTTATAATATCAGAAACGAGATTAATACTGAAGCCATTTTTTTTTAATTCATCGAATATTTGATTCATTGCCTAATTTGTGTTTATGAATGAATATATTCGTCAAAAATAAGTATTAGTTGGGTATAATTATCACTTTATTTTATGATTTTCTTACAAATTTTCAAAAAAAACAGAAAAGTGGTCTGATTATGTCATTTTAGCTTTGTTGAAAAATTAATTTTCCTTTATTTCATCATATATGTAGCTATTTTGATACAAATTAATTTCATTACTAATAATCGTCTTTTTATATTCTGAAATCTCAAATGATCAGCGGTTAAATAATGAATAGTTGAAAAGTGCAAATTATTTTTTTGAGAAATAGTAGTATTGCCTTAAATACCATGTCGAGTGAGGAAGTCTCTATGATATTAACTGTTAAATGTAATTTTAATGACGATATTTTTTATTTTTTATGTTTTGATGAAATATTTTCATTTATATATGTCAAAAAAAACCTCTACAATTAGGCTGGAATAGTCTGAAACCATATATTTGCAGCCTAAATTTTATAGACATGAAAGAACTTATCGAAAAAATCAACGCAGAATTTGAAGCGTTCACAACAGAAGCTAACCAACAAGTTGAAAAAGGAAACAAGGCAGCTGGAACCAGAGCTCGTAAATCAGCTCTTGAACTAAGCAAATTGTTCAAAGATTTCAGAAAAGTTTCTGTTGAAGAATCTAAAAAATAATAAGTAAGCCGGCTGATTCAGTCGGCTTATTTTTTTTTTAAAATATATTTTTCTTACTGATTTTAGGCTTGGTATTCATAATGGCCTGGTAAGATGATGTAAATGCCGAAAGGCTTTTGTATCCCACTTTGTAAGCGATTTCGCTTAACGTGAACTGATTACAATCAATCAATTCTATACTTTTAAGAATTTTGATCAGTTGTACATATTTCTTTACATTTATTCCGGTTTCCTGTTTAAAGATGCGCTGAAGGCTTCTTGAAGAAAGATTTGTAATCTCTGCAAGTTCTTCAATACTATGATTATGCTGATAATTTTGATTAATAAACTGGCAGACTTCAAGTAATCTTTTATCTGAAGGCAGCGGAATTTGTAATGCATTATTTTCATCACAAAAATGAGGAAGGCTAATCAGTAGTGCATTCATAAAAGCTTCCTGCTCATTATTTTCTGCAGTTTCTTTACTCCATTTTTTGGCATATAATATCATCTCTTTCAACACCGGCGGCGCTGGGAAAACATGTATTTGACTATAAAAATAATCTTCAGGAATATTTTTAAAAAGACTTACCATCAATTTTACGGTTTCGGCTTCTGATGTTATCTTATGTTTTTGCAATGACGGAACCCAAATAACATGATTCTGCGGAACGAGATAAATTTTGTCATTGATATGAAAATATTGATAACCTTCTTTCACAAAAGTGAGCTGTGCGCGCTGATGAAGATGTTCGTAATCATCATGTTGCCAATTTTCTTCGTACCAGATGTAAGCATCTTTTTCTAATGAATCATCAAAAAATCCATTTTCCTGTTCGGTAAGACTGCATTTTGATTTGGCGCTTTGCATAAAGTTTTTGGCAAAATTAATAAAAATGACAGCACTAAATTTGCATAATCATAATTAATTTACATGAAGACATTCAATAGATTTTTAGTAATTTTCATTTTAACGATAATTTCACATACGATGACGGCTCAAAATAATAAAGCAAAAGTATTGGTGCTCATCCATTCTGATAATGGCGGTACGTACGAATTGGCAAAGCAAATCTCAAAAGGAATTGAAAGCAATGGAAACGTGCAACCTATTATCAAACAGGTAAAATCATCAAATAATACAATTTTAAAAGATATTCCGGTGGCTTCAGTGGAAGAATTAAGTTCTTATGACGGAATCGCTTTTGGCTCACCCGTTTATTTTGGAAACATCAGTACAGGAATGAGTGAGTTTCTTTCTAAAACTGTGAATTTGTGGACGAATCACGCATTGGAAGGAATGCCTGCAACAGTCTTTATGTCTGCTGGAAGTGGAGCAGGGAATGAACTGGCCGTTCAGGCTTTTTGGAACACGCTTTCTGTTCACGGAATGGTTTTGGTTTCAAATGGAATTCGTGGTGTTGAAAAAATAGATAAGAATATTCCGCAGGGAAATACGGTTTTGGGAGTTACAAGTCTCGCTTCGGTTAAAAATGTAGAAAGACCAAGTTCCGGTGAAAAAGAAATAGCTTTTGAGCAGGGAAAGAATTTCGCAAAAGTTGTGTTTGCTTTGAAAGGGACTTTTCACAAAAATTCTGAAATTAAAATTTCACAAAACAAAAACATAGATAAGGTTTTAGAAGAAAAAAAGATTATTCTTCCAAATGTCCCGAAACCTGCAGGAAATTATCAGCCTTTCGTAAGATCGGGAAATCTGGTTTTCATCAATCAGGTTGCGCTGAAAGACGGAAAGATTTTATATCCCGGAAAATTAGGAGTTTCGGTGGATGAAAATCAAGTGAAAGAAGCGACTATGCAAACAATGCTGAATGTGTTGGCTGTATTGAAAGACGCTGTGAATGGAGATTTAGATAAAGTGAAAAAAGTGGTGCAGCTCACCGGAATCTTCAATACGAAAGATGATTATACCAAACATGCTGATTTGATGAATGTTGCTTCAGACCTTGCAGTAGAAGTTTTTGCTGAAAAGGGAAAGCATGCAAGAGCCACGTTTGGTGCTTCTTCGGTTCCTGTAAATTCTTCTGTAGAAATTCAGGCAATTTTTGAAGTTGAATAACTTAAAACCGTTAAAGAAATTTAAATATTCACAAATAATATTAAATAAATCAATCATTGTAGAATTCTATTCTTTTTTGAATTTATATTTGTTCCGCTAATAACCAATAGCGGAACTTTTATTATGAAACATATTTCCTTTTTATTTGTTTTATTTTCTGCACTTTTCTCAGCACAAAAATTACAGGTTGTAGATGCTGAAAACGGAAAACCAATTGCTAATGCACGAATTATTTTAACCGACCAATTGCTTTATACCAACGAAGATGGTTTTGCGCCTGTCGATGAGAATTCTAGAGATTTTGAAGTTTCTGCGTCGGGCTTTAAGAAAGAGAATTTTAAAAACTTCAGTTCTGTCATTAAACTTGAACCTGTTTTTAAAAATATTGAAGAAGTGAAAATCATTAATGTAGACATCAAGAAGATTATTGAAGATTTGCATAAGAATTATAATAAACGATATTTTGACAAACCATCACTCTATGATATTACTTTTAAATCTAAAAGTTTTAATAATGATAGCCTGTTTTTTATGGTAATTGCAGAAGCTAAATTGTGGACTAAAAGCAATTCTTACAATTTTAGAGATGGATTTAAGAAGAATTATGACGAAATATTACAGATACAACTTAATAATGTAAAGTATAAAAAAAATAGCTCGAAAGGTGTTTTTAATGTCAAAACAAATGAGTTTGAACACGCAAGTATGGGCGATTATTTTTTTAGTTTTGAAATATATCGGTTGTTAGCAAATATGAATATTAAAAATTCAAAAATTACCGGTCGACTGATTTCAGAAGATAATGATAATCAGGTTATTTATGTAAAAGTACAATCTGAAAGAGGAATAGATGTATCGGGTGAAATTACTTATAATAAAATAGATAAAGTAATAACGTTATATGATTTAAATTATCAGCAGGAAAATTTTCCTGTTTATAAAAGAACCAATAAAGATGGGGTAGAATTTGATTATCAGCTTGGAAATGCAAGGGTAATTTTTGATTTTTATAAAAAGAACGGAAGCTACATTCCTGCGTCAAAAAAAATTACTGGCGAAAAATTCTTTGTAACCTATGATGGTAAAAAAGATGAGAGAAGTTTTACTACAGAAATAGTCTACAACACGTTTACAAAATCTGATAAAAAAGGATTAGACCCAAAAGTAGATTTCAATAAAAGTATCTGGGAAAATGTTTCGCTAAAAGAAGATAAAGAAGCGACTATTTTACTTTCAAAAGAAGAACAGGAATTTATCAATCAAAAATAATATACTATGAAAAGTTTAGTTTTATCAGCTTTTATCTGTTCGTTTTTCTTATCTAAAGCACAAACGCATCGTTTCATTTATGATGTAGAATACAAGAAAGATTCTACTCAAAACAGCATTACTAAAGAAAATTATCATCTCGATATTGAATCTAAAATCGTGAAATATTATCCACGCGATTTTTATATTGGTGATTCTTTAGTAACAAACAATCTTCCGATTACGGACGGGTCGAAATTTAATACGTCTCATATTATTACTCATCAATTGGGTTCGGTAGATTACAATTATTATGATGTTTTGGAAAATGTTGTTTTAAAACTTTCATCTAAAAATACCCAAAACTGGAAGCTTACCAACGAAAAAAAGAAAGTGAAAGATTTGAATATGCAAAAAGCGACGACGAATTGGGGCGGAAGAAATTGGACGGCGTGGTTTACAACTGATATTCCTTTTCAGGAAGGTCCGTACAAATTTCACGGACTTCCCGGTTTGATTACAGAATTGTATGATGATAAAAACAATTATAAATTTGAATTGGTAAAAACTCAAAAAATTGCCAATCCTAAAGGGAATATGTATATCGATTATATGGTGAAAAGCAGTGTTGCCGTAGATGATAAAAAGTATAAAGATTCTAAGCTGAAATATTACGATTCTCCCGTCAATTATTTAAGAAATGCAACACAGCAAACCCGTTCAAATGAAGAATTTTTTCTAAACGACGGAACCAAAGTCGGACAAAACAATTCTCGCGAGATCAATGAAAGATTAAAGGAGAGAATCAGGAAATATAATAATCCGATAGAATTGGATAAGGCGATAAAATATTCATTATAAAAGTAAAAAGTAAAAAGTAAAAAGTAAAAAGTAAAAAGTTTGCCTTAAATTCTAATAAAGTAACTTATAATTTTAGATCTGTGCAAATTTGTGTAATCCGTGGGAGAAAGTAAAATTCATTTTCCGCTGATCATACATGTTTGCATAGATTTTTATTTTTAATAGAAGGTTCAAGAATTTTAATTTTCATTAAATAACTTTATCTTTATGCCAATCAATAAAAGTATGAAGATAAACACCTTTTTTGCAGTTCCTGCACTAGTTTTGGCGAGTCAGTTTGTCAATGCACAATCAGCCACTCAGAAATTAAACCCCATTGTTGACAGTTTTGTAAACGAAACCAATAATCATTCTCAGTTAGAGGATATGGCGTTCGAGTTATTAGACGGTATCGGTCCGCGTTTGGTCGGAACTCCGGAAATGCAGAAATCTAATGAATGGACAGCCAATAAATTAAAATCTTGGGGCATTGATGCTACTTTACAGCAATTCGGAACCTGGAAAGGCTGGCAAAGAGGAACTACGCATGTAGATATGGTGTATCCTCGTGTAAAATCTCTTTCTGCGACACAATTAGCATGGAGCCCTTCGACGAAAAAAGCAGTTGAAGCAGAAGTAATTGTTCTTCCTAAAGTTTCTTCAAAAGCAGAATTCGATCAATGGCTTCCTTCCGCAAAAGGAAAAATAGTTTTGATGGCCCAATATCAGAAAATTGGTCGTTCGGATGAGCAGATCAAAGAATTTGCAACTCCTGAATTGTACGAAAAACTGAAAGCCGAAAAGGAGCAGGCTTCAAAAGACTTCCGCGATTATGTGAAAAATATCGGATATGATAACAATACACTTCCCGAAGCTTTAGAAAAAGCAGGTGCAGCCGGAATTGCGATTTCAAACTGGACAGGAATAATGGGAGCCAACCGTATTTTCGGAGCGAAAACTTCTAAAATTCCAATGATTGATATCGATGTAGAAGATTATGGAATGTTGTACAGAATGGCTGAAAAAGGAAGTAAGCCGAGAATTAAAGTTGAGGCGCAATCAAAAAGTCTTCCCGATGCAAAAACTTTCAACACCGTTGGGATGATTAAAGGTTCAGAAAACCCTAACGAATATGTAATTCTTTCTGCCCATTTAGATTCTTGGGACGGTGCGCAAGGTGCTACAGATAACGGAACAGGTGTTTTAACGATGCTTGAAACCATGAGAATTCTTAAAAAATATTATCCTAATCCTAAAAGAACCATCGTTGTCGGACTTTGGGGAAGTGAGGAGCAAGGTTTAAATGGATCAAGAGGTTTTGTTGCCGATAATCCTAAGATCATCAAAGGAACTCAGGCAGTTTTTAATCAAGATAACGGAACCGGAAGAGTGATTAATATTGCAGGTCAGGGTTTTGTAAAGTCTTATGATTATATCGGGAAATGGCTAAATGCCGTTCCAAAAAATGTAAGAGATCACATCAAGACCGATTTCCCCGGAATGCCTGGTGGAGGAGGATCGGATCACGCTTCATTTGTTGCAGCCGGAGTTCCCGGGTTTTCTTTAGGTTCTCTAAACTGGGGATATTTCGGTTATACATGGCATACCACGAAAGATACTTATGATAAAATTGTTTTTGATGAAGTGAAAAACAATGTGATTCTTACCGCAACTTTAGCGTATATGGCATCTGAAGATCCTGAATTTACAAGCAGAGAGCGCAGAACAATGCCTGAAAATGATAAAGGAGAAATCGCGAAATGGCCTGAAGTAAAAGAGCCGAGGAGGGATTCTAAAGATTATAAATAATTACAACGAAAGGAAAAAATAATAGATATAATTTAAATAGTAAATTATTTCTGAAAAAAAACGGGTTGAGACCATATCTTAACCCGTTTTTATTTATTTAAAATGGAAATAAAGGTATTTCACTAATTTAGTATTCTATGATTAAGTCGTCTCTTAATTTCCGGAATTTGACTTTCTTTTACAATATAAGTTTTACATAATTTATTGTTCATGTGCATAGTAAAGTTTGTTTCTTTATGTTCAATTTTTAAAATTTCATTCGGTGCCATTGGAATAAAATCATCAAAAACAGGATAAAAAACAATCAAACATAGAAAATTTCTCCACAGAGATTTTAAAATTTTAGGATAATTTCCATTGTCATCAATTACTTTCAGTTTTAATAACCTTTTGCCTAAAGTAGTTGCGTATAGTGTTTCTAAAACAGCTCCTAATAAAATTACGAAAGGGATTGAAAAAAGTAATGAAAGAATTGCAGGTTGCTGAAAAAGAAAAAAGAAAACCATAAATAATGGAATTACATCAATTATTTTTGCTAATATTCTTAGTTTTTCGTTTCCTGAAAATTCGGTTTTATAAGGTAAATCATATTCAAATTCATTATAAATACGTCTGCCTTCCGAATCAAAATTTCGGGTTGCTCTTCGAGTTATTTTTCTTTCCTTAAGTTCTGATATTCTTTTCATTCTAATTGACATAGGAGTCTGAAGCGTTAATAAAATTACAACACCATACTCAGTTGAATTCTCTTCCTTGCTTCATCCACTTCTGTTACCCTTACCTGAACATGTTGATGCAGCTTCACCACTTCATTTACATCAGAAACGAAGCCGTCTTTCAATTGAGAAATATGAACCAATCCGCTTTCTTTAATTCCTAAGTCTACAAAACATCCAAAAGCGGTGATATTGTTGACAATTCCCGGAAGGATCATTCCGGTTTTTAAATCGGTGATCTTTTTTACATTCGGATCAAATTCAAAAACTTTTGCCGCTTTTCTAGGATCTAATCCTGGTTTTTCCAGTTCTTTCAAAATATCTTTTATTCCTAAAATTCCGATGTCTTCCGTTATATATTTTTCAGGTTGAATTAAATTGATTTTCTCTTTATTGGCAACTAATTCATTGGTTTTAATGCCTAAATCTTTTGCCATTTTTTCGATAATTCCATACGCTTCGGGATGAACTGCCGAATTATCTAAAGGATTTTCGCTATTTGTAATTCTGATGAAAGCTGCAGCTTGCTGAAAAGCTTTTTCGCCCAATCTTGGAACTTTCTTCAATTGTTTTCTATTTTCAAAAGCCCCGTTTTCAGCACGGTAATTCACAATATTTTCTGCCATCTTTTCACCAATTCCGGAAACGTAGCTTAACAGTGATTTGCTTGCCGTATTCAAATTAATTCCAATCGAATTTACACATTTCATTACCGTAGAATCGAGTTCGTTTTTTAGCTGAGTCTGGTCTACATCATGTTGATATTGACCGACACCGATCGATTTAGCATCAATTTTCACCAATTCAGCGAGCGGATCGGAAAGTCTTCGCCCGATAGAAACTGCACCACGAACCGTCACATCAAAACTTGGAAATTCATCTCTTGCAATTTTACTTGCGGAATACACAGAAGCTCCGGCTTCCGAAACTACAAAAACCTGCAAAGGCTTATCAAAACCAATTTTTTTAATGAAAAATTCAGTTTCACGGCTTGCGGTTCCGTTTCCGATAGAAATTGCCTGAATATGATAAGCATTTACCATCGAGCGAATTTTCTTCATTGCCATTCCGCTTTCGTTTTGCGGAGCATGAGGATAAATAGTTTCGTTGTGCAGTAGATCTCCTTTTTCATCCAAACAAACCACTTTGCAACCGCTTTTAAAACCAGGATCAATTGCTAAAATTCTTTTTTCTCCCAAAGGCGGAGCCAACAAAAGCTGACTTAAGTTTTCAGAAAAGATTTCGATGGCTTTTTTATCGGCTTTTTCTTTTGCTTCCTGAAGAGTTTCGTTGGAAATTGCAGGTTCTAAAAGTCTTTTATAAGAATCTTTAATGGCCACAGCGATTTGCTCTGAACTCTCGTTTTTAGATTTAATAATGGCATTTTCAATAAAATCAAGCGCTTCATCTTTATCGATTCCGATATTTATTTTTACGTAGCCTTCAGTTTCTGCTCTCAGCATTGCCAAAAGTCGATGAGAAGGTGTTCGGTTCAGGCTTTCTTCCCATTCAAAATACTGCGAAAATTTTTGAGCTCCTTCGTCATCTTTTTTAGCTTTCACCACTTTAGAAGTAACAGTGGCTTTTCTTTGAAATAATCGGCGAAGATTTTTACGGACGTACATATTTTCATTAATCCATTCTGCCATGATGTCTCTTGCACCCTGTAAAGCTTCTTCCTCAGAAGAAACCTGATCATTCAGATATTTTGAAGCTAAAAACTGAATATCCTGAGCTTTTTGGCTCATAATAATTTTAGCTAGAGGCTCAAGACCCTTTTCTTTTGCCGCATCTGCTTTTGATTTTCTGCGTTTTTTGAAAGGTAAATAGAGATCTTCCAGCTCCTGAATATCAAAGCTTTCATCAATTCTTGTTTTTAATTCTGGAGATAAAGAATCTTGCTCTTCTATAGATTTTAAAATACTTTCTTTACGTTTTACGATGTCTTCAAACTGTTTATTAAGTTTAAAAATTTGCTCTATTTGAATTTCATCTAAATTTCCTGTTGCATCTTTTCGATAACGAGAAATAAATGGAATAGTGCAATCTTCAGATAATAGTTTTAAAGTAGCATTAATGCTTTTATCAGATATACTAAGTGTTTTTTTTATGAATTCTGTTACAGTCATTCGGCTTTTTTAGAACGGCTAAAATAGTGACTTTTTCAGAGTATTAAGCCAATTGTGAACTTGAATTTAAGCTTTGTTTAATTAAGTCTTTTCGTAAATTCAATAAATGTGAAAATGCATTAAAAGCATTTATTTGCTTTTAAAATTACATAATATGTATTTTTAAAAGATTATATAATTGTTTTAAATAATTATGTTATGATTTGCATAAAAATACTATATTTGTGGATTATCACAAAATGTATGCCTATGACAGAAATTTCTACTTTTTCTATTTTTTTTGTATTTACAAATTCAGATGTTTCTTTAATCCGGAAAACATCTTATTCATTTACTAACCATATTCTACTATTATGAACAGATTTTTAATGATCCTGGGGATTTTGCTGTGCTTTCAGCTCAAAGTCTCCGCACAATGTACGGCGTTGCCCGTCCCATTTTTACAGTCTTTCAGCACAGGGGCTTTGCCTACCTGCTGGACCAGTCAAAACCCAACCAGTTCATCCACCAGCATATACGTTAAATGGAGATTTAGCACATCTGCAGGTTATGGTGCAACAGGAAACGGAGGTAAGCCTGCGGGAACCTTTGCATGGGTAGATGCCAGCTCGCCTTATACTAATGAACACACGGTTGAGCTTATCAGTCCGCAAATCAATCTAACCGGACTTACGAATCCTTATGTGAAGTTTGAATGGTTTAAAAATCATCTTACTTCAGCAACAGGAACCGTTCCTCCTTACGAGCATAACAGAATGAAGCTTGAAGTAAATAACGGAAGCGGCTGGGTTGAGATATGGTCTGATAACAGTAATGCTGCAGAATGGCGAACGGTAGGGGTTCCTCTTGCAGCGACTTACGTAGGAGCGACCATTCAGCTTAAATTTACAGTTGATAAAGATGTTGCCGGTAACGGATATTTTTATGATGATGTACTTTTGGATGAAGTTCAGGTAATACAGGCGCCAACATGTTTTGAGCCCGTTGTCGGAACAGCAACAAATATAGCTCCGAATTCTGCAACTTTGAACTGGGCTGCTCCGTTAGCGCCGGCTCCCGCACCTGCAGGAGGATATGAATATTATTACAGTACTACAAATACACCTCCAACAGCAGGAACAGTAGGAACTATTGTTCCCGGTTTTTCAGCTAATATCACTCCTTTGGTTGGTGGAAGTACCTATTATTGGTGGGTTCGTTCAGTATGTTCAGCTTCAGATAAATCTTTATGGGTACAGGGTGATCCTTTTACTCCGGGACAGATTGGAGGTGGTACAGCAACTCATGCATTTTTGCCGGTATATTCTTGTTCAGGATTTAATTATTCTCAGCAGATTTATACCCCTACGGAAATAGCAAGTGCTGTTGGGACGAATAATATGATTACATCAGTTAAGTTTTTTGTATCGACTACAGCAGCTAATCAGGCAAATTATAACCAGTGGGTTATTTATATGGGAAATACAACTCAAAATGATTTTGCTACAACTACAAGCTGGATTCCTGCAGGAACGATGACCCAGGTTTACACGGGAACTTTACCGGCAATGACTGCCGGAACTTGGATCAATATTCCTCTTGCAACCCCATTCCTTTGGGACGGAACGAGCAATGTAGTAGTTGCAGTAGATGAAAATGTTACAGGAACATCTTGTACAGCCAACTGGGGAAGTTATTCTGCAGGAAACAACAGAGGGATGATTTATTATAATGCTACAACTAATCCTGATCCTTTGAATCCGCCCGCGGGTACTAGCAGATATGCTGTTTTGCCGAGACTGCAGCTTACAGGTACTGTTTTGCCTTCTTGTACAAATGTACCACCGTCAAATATTGCAGTAAACAATATCACGGCAACTTCTGCCTCGGTATCCTGGACTGCCACTCAGAATGCAACCTATGTTGTAAGGTACAGAGCTTTACCATCCGGGGCTTGGCAAACGATTAACGTTACAACACCATTTACAAATAATGTGATACTTCCGGGGCTTATTGAGCAAACTCAGTATGAAGTGCAGATCGCTACGATTTGTGGAACTCAGGGTGCTTTCTCAACACCAGTTCCATTTACTACTCCGGCTCTCACTTACTGTAGCTCGGGTACGGCAACGGTGACCAACGGATATATCAATAACATTACGATGATAGGAACCAATGTTCCAACCACAACTAATAATTCAGGACCAAGTACTTTTACAGACTATTCTAATGATCCTTCAAAAACCATTACTTTATTAAGAAATTCGGTTAATAATACATTATCGGTTGGAAGATCAATTGCATCTGGAACTTATTCCACTTATGCATGGATTGATTTTAACGGTGATGGAATCTTTAATAATAGTCCTGTAGGTACAGCGGGAGGAGAAAGAATTATGAATTTGGGATATTCTAGTACAACTCCTGTAACTGCTAATTTTGATGTACCCGCCAATGCTTATATTGGTACGAGTAAAATTAAAATGCGTGTTATTGTCTATTTTAATACTCCGACAGATCCTTGTGCTAACCTTACGAGTAACGGAGAAGTAGAAGATTATTATATTAAATTTATTGATCTTCAACCTTGTACAACAGCTCCCCCTACAAATATTGCTGTAGGTAACCTTACTCATAATTCAGCGTATGTATCATGGCTGCCGGCAGCTAATGCAACATATGTCATAAGATGGAGACAGGGAACTACAGGACCATGGTTGCCAAGTGCAGCTGGATTAACACTTCCTGTCGGGCAGAGCTTTCACACAATTACGGGTCTAACAGAGCAAACTGCTTATCAGGTACAGGTTGCTACCATATGTGGCGGAAATCAGGGAGCTTTCTCACCATTGCTTGATTTTACAACACCACCGGTTACTTATTGTAATATGAATGGAACAGGAGTAAATGATTATATTTCTAATGTAAAAGTAACGCCTGTCAATTTTCCGATGATGGAAAATATTTCACTTCAAACCAACTATACCAGCTATACGACACCAGCAACATTAATTAATCTTGAAATAGGTTCGCTAGGTAACCAGATTGCTATATCTAAAGCTTGGGCAGGAACTAATTACGGAGATTCCGTACATGCTTGGATTGACTGGAACAGAGACGGTATTTTCACAGATAGTGAGAAAATCATGACTACTCCTTCCAATACCACAACACCTGTTAGTGCTACATTTGATGTTCCTGCAACGGGAGTTTATACAGGAACGAACACTACAACTATGAGAGTTGTCCTAAAGCGTGGAAGTGCACCAGTGATGTGTCAGGATGCAGCGAATGGGGAGGTAGAAGATTATGCGGTAAAATTAAGACCTTGTAATAATGCTACTCCTGGAACTCCTACTTTTACTACGATAACCCATAACTCAGTTATTGTTAACTGGGCTCCGGCGGCAAATAATAATGCATTTGTGCTGGAATACAGAGCGGTTACCAATCCTGCTTCTGCATGGACAACGCTGAATCTTTCTGTTTTGGGAGGAAATCCACCGGTGACTATTACCGGATTAACTCCTGCAACACAATATGAAGTAAGAGTAGCTGCAGTTTGTGGAAGCGGTGGAGCAGGTTCTTATACTCCAGTACAGACATTTACAACAAGATGCGATCCTGAACCTCCGAATGTTGTAATATCTAACGTTACATCAAATTCGGCAATGGTAACCTGGAACCCGCTTGTACCCAATGCTACTTACGTCTTAAGATGGAGAGAGGTGGGAAGTACCGTTTGGAATACTCCAACATTGCCACCGCCACCAATAAATACTTATACAATACCAAATCTTGAGTCTTATAAGACTTATGAAGTGCAGGTAGCAAGTATTTGTAACGGAGAAACCGATCCGAACCCATGGTCAATTACACAAATATTTACAACAATGAGAGTTTGTGAAGTGCCGCCGCCAGGATTTACCATTACTCAATTGACGCCTACAACTGCGGAAGTGGTTTGGAATGCGTATACGGGGACTGGAGCTACCAATAATTATATATTGCGATACAGAAAAGTAGGAATACCTAGTTGGACGACTGTTAATGTAAGTAACACTACCTACACGATAACAGGATTATTAGAATTAACTAAATATGAAATGCAGGTTGCTAATGTCTGTACCGGGGCAGCAGGTAATTTTACACCTTTGTACTATTTTATTACACCTACAGTGATTTATTGTCAGATGCAGTCAACTAATTTTGCGTCAGAATATATTTCAAAAGTTACTGCTACACCGAATGGTAAACCTGAAATGATTAATGTTTCGACGGGAGCTACTTATTCTGATTATACAGGAGATCCTAAAAAATTTATTGAATTGATTCAAGGATCAACGGGAAATCAAATTACTATTGATAAAACTCAAGGAGCAGATTCTGGAGTTGCGGTATGGATTGATTTCGATAGAAGCGGAACCTTTGATCTTAATGAAAGAATTATTGCAGACGGACCTAATTCAAATCCAACAGCAAGTGCTACATTTAGTGTTCCATCTGATGCATTTATCAGTATGACCAATTCTAAATATGTTGTGATGAGAGTTGCTATGGCTAAAGGTGCCATCCCTGTAAATTGCATCAGCTTTGATGATGGAGAAGTAGAGGATTATACCGTAAGAATATCAAAACTGCCGACTGTAAATTCTCTTAACCAGACAGATATTTTGATTTATCCAAATCCGGTAAAATCAATATTGAATTTTAAAAATATTAGTGAGAAAGCAAATTATAAGATCTATAGTGCTGCCGGAAGATTAATATCTAGTGGATTGATCGTTAACAATAAAATTGATGTCAGTGCACTTATTAGTGGAGTTTACATCATTGATATTGACGATAAAAAAGGAAATGTACAGAAGAAATTCATTAAAGAAGAATAACTGTTTTAATTTCCATATAAACAATAAGCTCTCATAATTGAGAGCTTATTTTGTTTTATAAAAGAAAGATGTGCTACTTTAAAACTTCATTGTAATATAGCAAGTCATTATTTTCGTCAAAACTAATGATCATAACCCGGAAATTTTTTGCATCATCATTATTATACCATTGTACGATAGTAGATTCTCCTGTTTTGCTTTCAAGATAAGGGTTCCAATACAAAATACTTCTTTTATCTTCAGGTATAGATTTGGCACTTTGCTCATCGTAGATGCCATTGTTAAAAGGTATTTCTTTATCGTAGCCGTTTAGTTTTACTTCTTTAAGGTTAGATGGTAAAGTAGTGTCGATCGCAGCAGAGCCAGTAGTTCCGCCACGTCTGGTGTATATGGCAATAGCTCCATTTCCTCCTCCGAAGCTTCCTGCAAAATTTCCTTTAATTACTTTTACCATTGCAATAGTTGATACTGGAATAGTAGAAATCTGGCTTGCATCAATTCTCATTTCGTCTAAAAAAAACTCTACAGCGCCACCGCGATTAGTAGCGGTGTAAGTGCCGTTTTGCATTTGAATCTGAAGACCGGCAACTCTGCCTTGTAGATACTGCAGAATATTCATGGAAGCTTGCGCATTCTGATTCTCGTTCACAAAATCAAAAACAGTTTCGTTTACATTTCTAAAAAGTGGGCTGCTAAGTTCGTTATTAAGTTTTTTTGTTAAATCTTTCTTTTGCGCTTTAATTTTAACTTCTTCAATAAGCGTTTCTTTTTCTCTTAAGTTAGTCTGTGAACTTTTATTTGATACTGCACGTTCTATTTCACGAGGAATTTGATCAGTCGACTGACGTTTTGTAAGTGTATAATTGGCAGAAGGAAGATTGCCTCGTAAAGGTAAGAATGAAAAATCAGGCTGAAAATAGACCTGTACAGAATTTTTATTAGCTTTCTCGTGATTGAGCTGATAAGAAAATGCCATTGAATCTTCAAAAACCAACCCACTTAAGGTGAACATTCCCTCTTTGTCCGTTTTAATCAAATTATATTTAATTCCCTGATCCGGCATTTTAAAAATTAAATTAATCTCTTCTTCTGAAGCAGGTTTCCCCAATTTTGTTGCTTTTCCTTTGTATGAAAGATAGCTTTCAGGCTTATATTTGATAACCGGAAAAGTTCCAGACATAATGGTCTGCCAATTAAATCTAGACCATTTTTCTGAAATCAATAAAGCATCCAGTGCGTCTGTGTTTCTGTTTTCATCGAAATATTGGGCAGGATAATATATTTTTGAAGTAAGATCTCCCGTAAGCCAAAGTGTACTTGGTAAACTATTGTCGTCCTCAGGATTTTCAATCTCATTATCGGTTACACTTACCAGATAGCTTGAGATAGACGGATTATTTTCTATATTGAAAGAATTGCTGTCTCTGGGTTTTAGACTAAGCGAAGTCCCTTTTAAAGACGGCTGTTTAAGTTTAAGAACTTGAGGTTGTACAAAACAAAGTCGTTGGGCAACAATATTTTCAGATTCATCAAAAACGGTAAGATTAAGAATTCCATTTACCAATTGGCTGGTCGGAATTGTATAAACCTTATCTGAAATTTGAGAAACATTGGCTTTGTAAACCATCTGATTATTAATAGTTCCTAAAATTTTATATTTATCATTTGGATCAATATTTTTACTTTTAAAGACAAACTTTATAGCATCAGATTCACTTTTAACCTGCAAATTTATTCCTGAAGCAACTACATCTGGCAAATTGATAGTTTGCTTGATTCCTTTTTCATCTTCTACTGTAAGCTGATATTTTTTTCCGGCAACAGGTGTAAAACTAAAAGATCCTGTATTTTGATCAAACCCTTTGAAAGTAACCAGTTTTGTCTGTGGGTTCAGCATTTCTGTGATAAAACCAGTCCAGTTTGTAGGTGTTTCCCCTTTGGATTGCAGTCTTACTGAAAATTTAGTATTGATTCCATCAATAAAAGTTCCACTTTCCGGAAATAAGGCAGCAGACCATGGAGCAGAAGTGTTTTTTACTAACTTTTCAGACGATGACGGATTGTATATAGTAATCGGCATTATTTCATTGAAATCGTCACTGAAATTCCCCATCCATGTGGTATAGGCTCTGATATAATAGACATCTTCTTTCAAATCAGCAGGTAAACTGATGCTTCCGCTGCCTTTACCATTAATCAGGGGATAGATTTTTTTGCTGATTTGTTTTTTATTTTGATCGTACAATTCAACGAAAACATTGGTAGAAATCGTTGAAGGGCTGTATCCGTCAAATACAAAAGAGGTAAACCAAAGATTTTCACCAGCAACATAATTCTTTTTACTAAGAAGAAGGTGTATTTTTTCCTGTGGATAATTCTCCTCAAATTTTTTAAGTGCTTCTTCTGCTTTGTTCTGAGAAAAATAAAATGGAGCAACAATTATTGATAATGCAATCAATGGTTTTTGATAAAAACAGATATTCATTGTATAGATTCTTGTTTTAATATATTTCAAAAATACATTTTTTTTAGAGGAAAAGTGATAAATTGTGCTGTTATTCAAATAAAAATGCCCCGCAGATAGGCGAGGCGCTAAATGTTTTCACAACGGAATAATCCTTATTGTGAATTGCTTTCGGATACAAATCTAAAAATAATATTTTTAATCAGTTTACGGTTTTCCACATTTCTATGAATTATTTTCTTCCTACTTTTAAGAAACTCAATTATACTAAATAGTGATGGCAAAAAATATACTCGGATTCGTTACAAAAAAAAGGTTGCTCATATATATGAACAACCTCAGAAAGCAATTCACAACAGATACCTGATTAGTTAAAAACTAAATCTGCTGGAAAAGAATATCAATATTAACTGTTGGCAGGAAATAAGTTGGGCTTGGACCTCCAATCAAATCAATTTCGTCAAATAGATTTTGATATTTTCTTATTGCAAATATATAAGAAATTTTTAATAAATCAGGTATCTTAAAATATTTAATTTAAATTTGTATAAAAAATAAGATAATGATAAGCTTTATGTGTTTCTGAAAAATACTTTTTAAATTAATACTTATTAATAAAATGGCAAAAAATATACTTGGATTAGACTTGGGAACGAACTCGATAGGTTGGGCATTAATAAAACAGGATTTCGCAAACAAACAAGGCAATATTCTTGGCATGGGAAGCAGAATAATCCCTATGTCTCAAGATGTTTTGGGCGATTTCGGAAAAGGGAATTCCGTTTCTCAAACTGCTGCAAGAACAGGTTATCGAGGTGTGAGAAGATTACGTGAAAGATTTCTTTTAAGGAGAGAAAGACTTCACAGGGTTTTGAATATCATTAATTATTTACCAGAACATTATGCTTCTCAAATTGATTTTGAAAAAAGATTTGGAAAGTTTAAAGAAGAAACTGAGCCAAAATTGGCTTATAATAAAGATGGTTTTGTTTTCAAAAATTCTTTTGAAGAAATGCTGGCTGATTTTAAAAATAGTCAACCCCAACTTTTAGAAAACGATAAAAAAATCCCCTACGACTGGACGATTTATTATCTCCGCAAAAAAGCGCTTTCTCAAAAAATAGAAAAAGAAGAACTGGCTTGGATTCTTTTGAATTTTAATCAGAAACGTGGTTATTATCAGTTGCGTGGTGAGGAAGAAGAAGAGAATCCCAATAAGTTGGTAGAATTTTATTCTTTGAAAATTGTAGATGTTTTAGCGGATGAACCGCAAAAGGGAAAATCTGATATCTGGTATTCTTTAGTTTTAGAAAACGGCTGGGTTTATAGACGTGCGAGTAAAACGCCTTTATTTGATTGGAAAGATAAAACTAGAGACTTTATTGTTACTACTGACCTGAATGATGATGGAAGTATTAAAACAGATAAAGATGGAAATGAAAAAAGAAGTTTCAGAGCTCCTGCGGAAACAGATTGGACTTTAGTTAAAAAGAAAACTGAACAGGAAATTGATAAATCTCACAAAACCGTCGGTGTCTATATTTATGAAGCGCTTCTTCAAAATCCAAAGCAAAAAATTAAAGGAAAATTGGTTCGTACGATTGAGCGAAAATTTTATAAAGATGAACTTAAACAGATTTTAGAAAAGCAGAAAGAATTTCATCAAGAATTAAAAAATGATGATTTATACAACGACTGCGTTCGTGAATTGTACCGAAATAATGAAGCGCACCAATTGACTTTGAGTAAAAAAGAATTCGTACATCTTTTGATGGAGGATATAATTTTTTATCAAAGACCTTTAAGAAGTCAGAAATCGTCCATTTCAAACTGTAGTTTAGAATCTCGAAAATACAAAGATGAAAATGGAGTAGAGCATATTCAATTTTTAAAAGCCATTCCGAAATCCAATCCGTATTATCAGGAATTTCGCATCTGGCAATGGATTTTTAATCTTAATATTTACAAAAAAGATGATGATTCTAACGTTACCAAAGAATTTTTAGATACAATCGAAAACTTCGAAAGTCTGTTTGAATTTCTAAATAACAGAAAAGAAGTTGACCAAAAAGCTTTGTTGAAACATTTTAAATTAAATGAAAAAACGTATCGCTGGAATTTTGTAGAAGATAAAAAATATCCTTGCAACGAAACCAAAACAATGATTTCTTCACGTTTGGATAAAGTTGAAAATATTTCTGATGATTTCTTCACGAGAGAGACTGAGCAGAAGATTTGGCATATTATCTATTCTGTAAACGATAAAATGGAATATGAAAAAGCTTTAAAATCTTTTGCCAGAAAAAATAATTTAGATGAAAATTCTTTCTTTGAAGCGTTTAAAAAATTCCCGCCATTCAAAAGTGAATACGGCTCTTTTTCCGAAAAAGCGATTAAGAAGTTATTGCCTTTGATGCGATTGGGGAAATATTGGAATTATGCCGATATTGACAAATATTCGAAAGACAGGATTCAGAAAATCATCAATGGAGAATTTGATGAAAATATCAAAGATAAAGTCCGAGAAAAGGCAGTTCATCTTACGTCTGAAAATGATTTCCAAGGTCTGCAATTGTGGTTGGCTCAATATGTAGTTTACGGAAGGCATTCAGAAGCTTCAATAATTGGGAAATGGAACTCTACAGATGATTTGGAAGAGTTTTTAAAAGAATTTAAGCAACATTCCCTTCGAAATCCAATTGTAGAACAGGTGATTACGGAAACGCTTCGTGTTGTAAAAGATATTTGGATAAAATATGGAAATGGAGCAAAAGATTTCTTCAATGAAATTCATATTGAACTTGGGCGAGAAATGAAACTTCCTGCCGACGAAAGAGAGCAACTGACAAGGCAAATTTCTGAAAACGAAAATACCAATCTTCGTATCAAAGCGTTATTGGCTGAAATGATGACTGATAATTCGGTTGAAAATGTTCGTCCATATTCTCCAATGCAACAGGAAATTTTAAAAATCTATGAAGATGGAATTTTAAAATCCGACATCGAAATTGAAGATGATATTCTAAAGATTAGCAAAACAGCACAACCTTCTTCATCAGATTTAAAAAGATACAAACTTTGGCTCGAACAGAGATATAAATCGCCTTATACTGGACAGATTATTCCATTAAATAAACTATTTACCCCGGAATATGAAATTGAACACATCATTCCGCAGAGCCGATATTTTGATGACAGTTTTAGCAATAAAATTATTTGCGAATCTGCGGTGAATAAATTAAAAGATAATTATATCGGATTAGGATTTATTAAGCAATTTGGTGGAACTATTGTTGAATGTGGTTTAGGGAAAAATGTAAAAGTTTTTGAAGTTGATGAATATGAAGATTTTGTTAAAAAACATTACGCCAATAACCGAGGCAAAAGAAATAAACTTCTTTTGGAAGAGATCCCTGAGAAAATGATTGAGCGACAACTGAACGATACTCGTCATATCAGCAAATATATTTCAGGTGTTCTTTCTAACATTGTTCGTGTAGAAGATGGAAGCGATGAAGGTGTAAATTCTAAAAATATTGTTCCCGGAAATGGAAAAATAACCACACAACTCAAGCAAGATTGGGGATTAAACGATGTTTGGAATGATTTGATTCTTCCACGTTTTGAAAGGATGAATCAACTTACCAATTCAACGGATTTTACCGCCTGGAACGAAAATCATCAAAAGTATTTACCAACTGTTCCGATAAAAGAATCTAAAGGATTTTCAAAGAAAAGAATAGACCATCGCCATCACGCTTTAGATGCTTTGGTCATTGCTTGTGCAACAAAAGACCATGTGAATTTATTGAATAATCAATCGGCAAAATCGGATACTAAACGTTACGACTTGAAAAAGAAACTGATGAAGTTTGAGAAAGCGGTTTACAAGCATCCACAAACTGGCGAAAGAATAGAAAGAGATGTTCCGAAGCAATTTTTAAAACCTTGGGAAAGCTTTACAATTGATGCCAAAAATAATTTAGATAAAATCATTGTAAGCTTTAAGCAAAACTTAAGAGTCATTAATAAAGCTACCAATTATTATGAAAAATATGTAGAGAAAGACGGAATTAAAACTAAAGAAATAATAGAGCAGACAGGAACAAATTGGGCGATTAGAAAACCAATGCATAAGGAAACTGTTTCCGGAAAAATTGATTTGCCTTGGGTGAAAGTTCCGAAAGGGAAAATATTAACCGCAACAAGAAAAAGTCTTGATACATCTTTTGATTTGAAATCGATTAATTCAATCACAGATACCGGAATCCAGAAAATTCTTAGAAATTATTTGGAATTTAAAGGCAGTGCTGAAGCTGCATTTTCGCCTGAAGGAATTGAAGATATGAATAAAAATATCGAGAAATATAATGATGGAAAACTTCATCAACCTATCAATAAAGTGAGAGTTTTTGAATTAGGAAGTAAATTTCAAGTTGGGCAAACTGGCAATAAAAAAGATAAATACGTGGAAGCTGCCAAAGGAACAAATTTGTTTTTTGCAGTTTACGAAGATAAAAATGGAAAAAGAATTTATGAAACAATTCCTTTGAATATTGTTATTGAAAGGCAGAAACAGGGGTTGTCTGTTGTCGACTTAAAAGGAGTAAATGATTTCTATCTGTGTCCAAATGATTTAGTTTATATTCCTTCGGAAGACGAGCTTGAAAACGTAAATAACATTGATTTTAAAAATTTCACAAAAGAAAAAAATGAAAGAATTTATAAAGTTGTAAGTTTTTCGGGTAGTCAAATATTTTTTGTGAGACAAGATGTTTCTACATCAGTTGTTAATAAAGCAGAATTTTCAACTTTAAACAAAATGGAACGTGCAATTGATGGTTCTATGATTAAAGAGCATTGTTTAAAACTAAATGTTGACCGTTTAGGAAATATTTCAAAAACATAAATCTATGATAACCCGTTCCATCTACATCGGCAATCCCACCTATCTGAAACTCAAAGACAATCAGATGAAAATCTTATGTCCGGAAACTAAAGCCGAAAAAGGAAGTGTTCCGGTAGAAGATTTGGGTTTGTTGATGTTAGATCATTTTCAAATTACCATTTCGCATCAACTGATTCAGAAAATGATGGGAAATAATGTTGTAGTAGTAAGTTGCGATGCCCATCATTTACCACATGGAATTATGCTCCCATTGTATGGACATTCAGAACATTCGGATAGGGTAAAAGACCAGTTAGAAGCAAGTGAACCGCTCAAAAAGCAACTCTGGAAACAAACCATCGAATGTAAAATTGAGAACCAAAAAGAAGTTCTCAGACGATTAGGAAACTATTACGAACCGATGATTGAGTATCAAAACAATGTTAAAAGCGGTGATGTTACCAATATGGAAGGCATCGCCGCACAACATTACTGGAAATATCTCATCAGTTTGGATTTCCTGAGACAGCGTTTTGGAGATTCACCCAATCAGTTTTTCAATTTCGGGTATGCCGTTCTAAGAAGTATTGTCGCAAGAGCAATAGTTGAAACAGGATTGCTTCCGGTTCTCGGAATTTTCCATAAAAATAAATACAATCCTTATTGTCTTGCTGATGATTTGATGGAGCCTTACCGCCCATTTGTAGATTTACTAATCATGCAGTGGCTTGAAATACATCCCGAAACCGAAGAATTAACCAAAGAGTTCAAAGCCCATATCCTCCAAATTGCCACAAAAGATGTTCGGATTGATGATAAAACAAGACCTTTATTAATTTCTGTAAAAACTACTGCAACCTCGCTTTATAAATGCTACACCGGCGAAAAAAGAATGATTTCCTATCCAGAATTACAGTAATTTTTTTTTATGGGCAGCTTTTCCGCCTTCCGCTCCCAATCTTTTTTGCAGACGATTTTACATTAAATAGTACTTCAGAGCAAGCAAAAAAGGATTTCCGCTCAAGTCGGGCTGCAACCATTATACCGCAAAACAAAACCATGAAAAATGAATGCCGAAAGGTTTAACGCTTACCGAATTATGTGGGTTTTAGTATTATACGACTTACCAACGGAAACCAAAGCCAATATGAAAGATGCCAACCGCTTTCGTAAAGGCCTAATTGATGATGGCTTTACATTATTTCAATTTTCCATGTATGTTCGCCATTGCCCAAGTCGCGAAAATGCTGAGGTGCACATTAAACGCACGAAGTTTAATCTTCCAAAGGCAGGAAAAGTAGCCATAATGTGTATTACCGATAAGCAATTTGGCGACATAGAAATATTCTTTGCCAGAAATAAAGAAGAACCGCCGCCCACCTTCCAACAACTCGAATTATTCTAAATTTCAAATCCTAAAAAACAACAAAACCCACTGAATAACAGTGGGTTAAATTTTGAGGTTGTGTTATATCTCAAAGATACTCAAAAATGAAAGCAATTCACAACTTACAATCAAATGCCAAGCGATGAACCTGTGTTGTGTTATATCTCAAAGATACTCAAAAATGAAAGCAATTCACAACCCCGAAAGCATCATTGAACGCTAACCACTCGTTGTGTTATATCTCAAAGATACTCAAAAATGAAAGCAATTCACAACGAAAAGCAGGTGTGGATCAATAAAAAAGAAGTTGTGTTATATCTCAAAGATACTCAAAAATGAAAGCAATTCACAACAAAAACTCCATTATCCCAAACGTCAGTTGTGTTGTGTTATATCTCAAAGATACTCAAAAATGAAAGCAATTCACAACGCGTTGCATTAGTTCCTGCTGTAGCGCCAGGTTGTGTTATATCTCAAAGATACTCAAAAATGAAAGCAATTCACAACTAATTCGCAAAACATTGCGATATTTGTACCGTTGTGTTATATCTCAAAGATACTCAAAAATGAAAGCAATTCACAACAATGAATTTGATCCACCATTGTTTGCAGCAGTTGTGTTATATCTCAAAGATACTCAAAAATGAAAGCAATTCACAACGGATTTCGTCCACCCTTATTTTGTTTTACAGTTGTGTTATATCTCAAAGATACTCAAAAATGAAAGCAATTCACAACGCTGATTGTAAGTGCAAAGAAAAAAGAATTGTTGTGTTATATCTCAAAGATACTCAAAAATGAAAGCAATTCACAACCCTGTTCTGTTCCGTTTACTCCGTGCTTTTGTTGTGTTATATCTCAAAGATACTCAAAAATGAAAGCAATTCACAACCGGTAAACCTTCACTTTCTGATCGTCAATAGTTGTGTTATATCTCAAAGATACTCAAAAATGAAAGCAATTCACAACAGTTTGGTGGAAATGTTATCGGAAGTATGGTTGTGTTATATCTCAAAGATACTCAAAAATGAAAGCAATTCACAACCGGTGATGGTACCAAACAAACTGCTAGAGGGTTGTGTTATATCTCAAAGATACTCAAAAATGAAAGCAATTCACAACATGTTTTCAAGGCTGCTTTGGATGATAAAGGTTGTGTTATATCTCAAAGATACTCAAAAATGAAAGCAATTCACAACAGACTTTGCCTTATTCAATAAATAAAATTTGTTGTGTTATATCTCAAAGATACTCAAAAATGAAAGCAATTCACAACTACCTCTTAGAACATCTTCACTTTCGAAAAGTTGTGTTATATCTCAAAGATACTCAAAAATGAAAGCAATTCACAACAACAAAGCCGACATTTCTAAAAAAATATCTGTTGTGTTATATCTCAAAGATACTCAAAAATGAAAGCAATTCACAACTGTCAAACGTTACGTATGATTTATCAAATTGTTGTGTTATATCTCAAAGATACTCAAAAATGAAAGCAATTCACAACAAGTCTTTTATCGTTTGTGAATATAATATTGTTGTGTTATATCTCAAAGATACTCAAAAATGAAAGCAATTCACAACAATGGAGGGTTTCAAGCCGACGGAAAACCAGTTGTGTTATATCTCAAAGATACTCAAAAATGAAAGCAATTCACAACATAATGTATCGCTAGAATTTCTAAACTTAAGTTGTGTTATATCTCAAAGATACTCAAAAATGAAAGCAATTCACAACGAACTGTTAGAAGCAGGTAAAGTGACTGATGTTGTGTTATATCTCAAAGATACTCAAAAATGAAAGCAATTCACAACAGGAGCAGTAAAGCTGGAAACTGATGCGCAGTTGTGTTATATCTCAAAGATACTCAAAAATGAAAGCAATTCACAATATATTTTTCACCTGTTTAGCATCGCCGGAAGTTGTGTTATATCTCAAAGATACTCAAAAATGAAAGCAATTCACAACAGCGCAATCAAGAATATGTTTGCCAGTTTCGTTGTGTTATATCTCAAAGATACTCAAAAATGAAAGCAATTCACAACTAAAGGTTAATTATGATGCTAATTCTGACCGTTGTGTTATATCTCAAAGATACTCAAAAATGAAAGCAATTCACAACTAAGCAGACTATCGAAGGAAAGCTTAAAATGTTGTGTTATATCTCAAAGATACTCAAAAATGAAAGCAATTCACAACCATTAAGTACACAAAAAGGTAGAGTAATTTGTTGTGTTATATCTCAAAGATACTCAAAATAAAAGAAACGAAATAATATCACATCCCAAAAAATATTCATAAAAGATATTCCTATTTTTGCGAATGATTTACTTTCTGGTGGTGTCAAATATTTTGACTTTTATAGTTTTCGGAGCAGATAAATGGTATGCCAAAAAACGCAAAAGAAGAGTTTCAGAACTATTTCTTCTGAGTTTGACTTTTTTAGGAGGTACTTTGGGAGCATTATTAGCGATGATGATTTTTAGACATAAAACATCAAAAAAATCTTTTATTCTTAAACTTCTTCTCGTAATCTTTATTCAGCTAATTATATTTGGAATAATGAAGAATTCTAAAATAAATTTTAACATTTTTTAGTACCACAACAATCGGAATAGGCATCATATTTTCTTACATATCTATTTTAACACCCAAAAAATATTATTATGTCAAAGAAAATTGCAATTCTAGCAACAAACGGATTTGAGGAAAGTGAATTGAAATCTCCAAAAGAACATTTGGAACAACAGGGTTGGACGGCTCATATTATTAGTCCAAAATCGGGTACCATAAAAGCATGGGCAGAAAAAGATTGGGGAAAAGAATACAATGTTGATAAAACAATTAGTGAATCGAGCGCATCAGATTATGATGCATTGGTTCTGCCTGGAGGAGTAATCAATCCCGATCAATTGAGAACTAATGATGAAGCACTTAATTTTGTAAAAGACTTTTTTACTCAGCATAAACCGGTTGCAGCAATTTGCCATGGCCCACAGATTCTTATTAATGCTGAAGCAGTAAAAGGTAGAAAATTGACATCCGTAAATTCTATCAGTAAAGATTTGAAAAACGCTGGCGCCGTTTGGGAAGACAGTGAAGTAGTGGTAGATAACGGTTTGGTGACAAGCCGTACTCCGGAAGATTTGCCGGCATTTAATGCTAAATTGGTTGAAGAAATCAATGAAGGTAAACACGAAGATCAGAATTTATAAGACGTTTTATTAAGGAGTATGGAAGACTTGAATACTGTATTCAGGTCTTCTTTTTATATAATATTGATTTTCATAAAGATTAAAGCTTATATTTTAATTTTTATCATTATTCGTACCTAACACAGGATTAGAATTTTTTAATCTCAACCATTGAAAATGCACGATTTATAACGTGTTTTTCATCATCATTCATCAATCTTCTCATTATGAATTTGTTAATAAATAAATATTGATAGTGGTTAATTAATTAAAAATCACTAATTTCGCACCCGTAAAAATCATTCATGCAAAACATTAGAAATATTGCGATTATCGCACACGTTGACCACGGTAAGACTACTTTGGTTGATAAGATTATTCATGCTACAAACATTTTCAGAGAAAATCAGGAAAGTGGAGAATTAATAATGGATAACAACGATCTTGAAAGAGAAAGAGGAATTACCATTTTATCAAAAAATATTTCTGTTACTTATAAAGATGTTAAAATCAACGTTATCGATACTCCTGGTCACGCCGATTTTGGTGGTGAGGTAGAGAGAGTTTTAAAAATGGCAGATGGTGTTATCTTATTGGTAGATGCATTCGAAGGACCTATGCCTCAGACTAGATTCGTTTTGCAGAAAGCATTAGAATTAGGTCTTAGACCATTAGTGGTTATCAATAAAGTTGACAAACCAAACTGTCGTCCTGAAGAGGTTCACGATCAGGTATTTGATTTGTTCTTCAACCTTGAAGCTACAGAAGAGCAGTTGGATTTCCCAACGTTCTATGGTTCTTCAAAACAAGGATGGTTCAACACTTCATTAGAGCAAACTGACAATATTTTCCCATTATTAGATGGTATTTTACAATATGTTCCTGAGCCTAAAATTGAGGAAGGTAACTTACAAATGCAAATCGTTTCTCTAGATTTCTCTTCTTTCTTAGGAAGAATTGCAATCGGGAAAGTAATCAGAGGTGAAATTAAAGAATCTCAATGGATCGGTCTGGCGCAAGCGGACGGAAAAGTTTTAAAAGGAAAAGTAAAAGAATTATACGTTTTTGAAGGTCTTGGAAAGAAAAAAGTAACTGAAGTAAAAGCTGGAGATATCTGTGCTGTAGTAGGTTTCGATGCTTTCCAGATTGGAGATTCTTTCGTAGATCTTGAAAATCCTGAGCCATTGCCAAGAACTGCAATTGACGAGCCTACTTTGAACATGACGTTCTCGATCAACAATTCACCTTTCTTCGGTAAAGACGGTAAATTTGTAACTTCAAATCACCTGAAAGAGAGATTAACTAAAGAATTAGAAAAAAACCTTGCATTAAGAGTTCAGCAGACTGATGATGCAAATACATTCTTGGTATTCGGTAGAGGTATTCTTCACTTATCAGTTTTAATTGAAACAATGAGAAGAGAAGGGTATGAAATGACTATCGGTCAGCCACAGGTTATCTTGAGAGAAATCGACGGAGAAAAATGTGAGCCTTACGAATCTTTGGTTGTTGACGTTCCTGAAGAGTACGCTTCAAGAGTAATTGACTTAGCTACTCAGAGAAAAGGTGATCTTCACATTATGGAAACTAAAGGTGAAATGCAGCACATGGAATTCGAAATTCCTTCTAGAGGTTTGATCGGATTGCGTTCTCAAATGTTGACAGCTACTGCAGGTGAAGCTATTATGGCACACCGTTTCACAGAATACAAGCCTTTCAAAGGTGCGATTCCTGGAAGAAGTAATGGTGTATTGATCAGCAAAACTCAAGGTCCGGCTACAGAATATTCTATTGCTAAATTACAGGATAGAGGTAAGTTCTATGTTGATCCGGGTGAGGAGATCTATGCAGGTATGGTTATCGGTGAGCAAAACAAGCCGGGTGACTTAGTGGTAAACATCGTGGAAGCAAAACAATTGAACAACATGCGTGCTTCTGGAAAAGATAAAGATACAGGAGTTGCTCCAAAAATCTTATTCTCTCTTGAAGAATGTATGGAATATATCCAGGCTGATGAAGCAATCGAGGTAACACCAAACTTCATCCGTATGAGAAAGAAAATACTTTCTGAAGAAGAAAGAAAAAGAATGGAAAGAGGAGCGAAAGCATAATCCTAAATTCTCAAATATATTTAAAGCCTCGATTTTCGGGGCTTTTTTGTTTTATTTTACTAATTTAGCAATACTAAAATATTAATAGTATGACGATTACTAAAGAAAAATTACATCAACAGATCGATAAATTTCCGGATGAAATAAGCATAGATGAGGTAATTGAAAGACTAATCATGATAGAAAAGCTGGAAACTAGAATACAAGAATCAGATGAAAATGATACCATTTCAGAGGAAGATCTCAAAAAGGAAATGGGACAATGGTTCGAATAAAATGGCTAAGATCAGCTAAAATAGATTTAAAAGAAATCTATGATTTTATAAGCCTAGATTCTAAAAGATATGCGAGGTTCCAAATTGAAAAAATTCAAAATAAAACAGAAATTTTAAAAACCGGAATGATTATCGGAAAACGAGTTTCGCAAATAGACGATAATAATGTAAGAGAGATTTTTGAAGGAAATTATATAATAATTTATCATATCTCAAAATGAAATTCATATTCTTTTAATTCATCACGGTGCAAAAGATATATTGCATAGAATGAAATAATGCATTAAACTATTCTTTAATAATCTAAAAGTCTCGATTTTCGGGGCTTTTTTCGTTTTAACTAAATTTTATAGTAACATATTTCTCAAATTATCTTTATATCATTAGTTTTGTGTTTTGAATAACTCAGAAATCCTCTTTTTGGAATCATATATGAAAATCTCTACAATAAAATTAGTCTGCATATTGGGTATGTTTGCTTCTTTCAGTACTTCGTGTGCTGTAAGAGAAAACAAGCCGAAAGTAAAAGATAAAGTCTCTAATAATACTACTAAAACTCCAAATCCCAAATTAGTTCCTCCCATCGCAGCGATTCCTGTGAATGAGGAGTTTAAAGCCAATCTTCCAGCGATCAAAAGAGAATTTCGTGGAGTTTGGATTGCGAGTGTTGCCAATATCAACTGGCCATCAAGAAATAATCTCTCTGTAGATCAGCAAAAAACGGAAGCGATCGGTATGTTGAATATGCTTCAGGAAAATAATTTTAATGCAGTGATTTTTCAGGCACGTCCTTCTGCAGATGCTTTATACACAAGCGAATTGGAACCTTGGTCTTATTTTTTGACCGGAAAAACAGGCGAACCTCCATATCCAAATTACGATCCGTTGCAGTTTTGGATAGAAGAAGCCCATAAAAGAGGAATGGAGCTGCATGTTTGGCTGAATCCTTACAGAGCGCATCACTCTAATGGGGGAACGGTTTCTAACCAATCAATGGTCAATAAACTTTCGGATATTACCATTAAATTGAAAAACGGAATGTATTGGTTTGATCCCGCCAATCCGAAAACTCAGCGACATGTTTCGAATGTTGTAAAAGATTTGGTGAAAAGATATGATTTGGATGCCATACATTTTGATGACTATTTTTATCCGTATGCCACCTATAACCGAGGTGCAGATTTTCCGGATCACGAAAGCTGGAGAATCTATCAAAGTTCAGGTGGAACACTTTCGAGACCAGATTGGAGAAGAGATCAGGTCAATAAATTTGTAGAAAGAATTTATAAAGAAATCCACGCTGAAAAAAATTATGTAAAATTCGGAATCAGCCCGTTTGGGATCTGGAAACCCGGTTATCCGGAAGGAGTTGTTGGTTCATCTCAATATGATGAATTATTTGCTGATGCTAAATTATGGTTAAATAAAGGCTGGGTCGATTATTTTTCTCCACAGCTGTATTGGCCGATCGATTCAAAAGGACAAGCGTTTGCTTCTCTGTTAAATTGGTGGAAATCTGAAAATACAATGAACCGTCATCTTTGGCCGGGCTTAAATACAGTTGAAGTGAAAGTTTCCGACAGACCGGGTGAAATTAAAAATCAGGTGGAATTGTCAAGGCAGATTTTAAAGGATGATGCAGGAGAAATACATTGGAGTATTGCGGGTTTAACGAAAAGTTCAAACATGCTTCCAACCTTAAAAAACGGACCTTATAAAGAGAAAGCGCTGACTCCGAAAAGCCCGTGGATAAAAATGGCTCCTTTAGAAAAACCAACGTTATTTATCAATGATAACGGAAGTTCTGTACAAACCAGCTGGAGCACAAAAAATATAAGGAATGTTTTTCACTGGGTACTTTTTACGCAATATAACGGAGTTTGGGAGTCTGAAATACTTACTTTAGATAACCTTTCAAAAGAAATTCCTAAGTTTAAAGATGGTAAAAGTTTAAATGCAATTGCAATAAAAGCGATTGATCGTTTAGGAAATGAAAGCGATTACATGGCGAAGAAAGTGAAGTGATATTCTTTTGTACTTAAAAATAAAATAGAGGCTAACAAAATCGTTAGCCTCTGTTCTTTTAGATTAAAATACCTGCACATAAGTAAATTTCTGTGAGCCTGAAGTGATTGTAAACAATTCTCCTTCTACAAGATATCTATTTTGATAGGTTTCTGAAGGACCATTACATGAATTATAAGCAGGATCTCCCAATTCGAGTTCGGCTCCGTAGACAAAGTTTGCATCTCTGGTAACCATTAAACAATCTGTCCAGTCTGTGTTGGTTGTAAAAATACTTGTATCATAAAATACAGGATGACTGGCAGCTCTCCATATTGAAGGGTTCGTTGCAGAGCTTTGTACGAGCCATTGGTTAATTAATGGATTAGAAGAGGGCCCCTGATTGTATCTTGGATATTTAGCAACAAAAGGAGAACCTCCACTTGCAGGCGGAAAAGTGATGTTAAAACTACTGTAATCATTGCTTGAAATTCTGGGATAACAGCTTCCGTTAAGGCCATTTGCCTCTATTCTTGCTTCCAAAAAATATGGCGAATAATTATAAATCATTAATATTGACTGCTGCGCATTGGCAGATATTCCAAATAACAGCAATGCGAATAATGTTAAAATGCTTTTTTTCATAATCTATTTAGTATTAGTTTTGTAAAGAATAAAAAAGTTAGTTCTCAGACTGTACTTTGTTTTTGATCTCGCTGTTTTTACTGTTGTTGATCTGGATCGCCCATACAATAATTGCGCTCATGTCGCCTCGTGTTTTTCGCTCTATTTCCTGATCTGTAGCGCCTGTAGATTTTATTAATTCTAACGATGCTGGAATAAGTGTTTTCTTTCGTCGGTCACTTAGTTCAGTACTTCCGCTTCTCCTTTCCTCGTCAGTGAGTTTGTTTTCAGGATTATTTAAATTTTTAAATGCTTTTGCAAAAGCTTCCATTTCCGGTGATTTAAGAGTTTCCGGATTCGTTACTACGGCATTTTCAGAAGAGCATGAACCAAAGATTGTCAGTGCTACCAATAGCAGACATGAGATTGAGTTTTTCATTTTCGTATGAGTTATTTAATTTTTAGCCAAACTAATCATAGAAAACCTGATGTGCAAACAGTTGCTGTAATGATTTATGAATTAGTACTTTAGGAAATAGGTCTCGATTACCGTCTTTACAGTATTTTTTTAAATGTTTTACCTGAAAATATTTTATGCATTGCATTCATTATGAACGATTGTAATTAATGATTTCACTCTATTATGATATTTTTAATTATTACGTCAAATTTGTGTTTTTGTTGTGTTTAAAAATAATTGATTATTAATAAGTTATATGTTTTAATTGGTGTAAATTTATAAATAATTCCCATTAAATTTAAATAATAATTTTAGAATATATAATGCATTTGTTTTTATTTTTAACTTGCTGAAGTTTTTAAATCATTAATTTTTGAAATAAAATTAGCCTTGCCAACTATATAATCGGAAAATAGGCTGAATAATTAAAATTATGTCATTGAATTGTGAATAATTAAATTTTAAAGTATTTATTCAATTTTAAGGGATATAATTTTAGGTTTGTATAAATTAAATCGATAATCAAATTATAATATAACAACAGATTTTTAACAACAAAAAACTTATTTACTATGAGAAAAATTCTTTTTACACTTAGCTTTTCAACTTTGCTGCTAAGTTCATGTTCTAATGAAAGCGTGGCGGTGAACACAGTAGAATCTATGAAAACTCCCGAAATGGAAAAGTTTGATAAAGCAATGAGAAGTTTAGGTGATCCTGCCAACAAACCAACCGAAGAAGAAAGAAGGAGCGGAAGTACAGAATTAAGTGACAGAAGAAAAAAGGTTCTTCTTCCTTCTGCAATGGATCTTATTAAGTCAACAGGTGTTACAGACAACCAGATACAGCAAAAAACAAATGGAGACGTTTCTGCAATTTTGGTGTGGGCAATTCAGATCAACCAGGAAAAAGTGGCACAGATAAGAAATAACGCAAAACTATAATTATTATGAAAAAGCAATTTTTAATGATTTGTTGTGCGTTAGGAGGAATGATCTCGGCACAGCAAAGTACGCTTATTATCAATAATTATTCATCATATGATTATCACGGTCAATTGATGGCAACACCGCTGGGAACATGTTATCCGATGGTAAGCATAGGATATCCTGCTGTTCCCGAGCAGCTTATTGTACCGGCATTATCCGACTACAAACTTCCGTTTTATGCAGATGGAGCAGCTAACGGTATTACTACTTTTTTGGTGCAGACTTCCGGAGCTAATCCTGCAGTTCCAAGAGTCCCTGGGCATGTAACTTTATCACCTACAGGAGTCATTTCAACTAACACCAACTGGAGACATACCAAATTCCAGATGTATTTTGCAGGGACTAATATAAAAGTGTCTTCAGGAGGAGCTAACGTACCTGAAACTTATTTTAATGGAAATCTTGGAGATGGAACGAATAGTTGTTTCTCTGGCCCATCTTATATTTCTACTTTATACGGAGATGCTGAGTGGTTTACGATTTCATCAGGCGGTACCCAATATACTTATATACAAATTTTTTAAAACCATGTTATGAAAAAAATACTTTTGCTCTTAAGCTTATCTTTAAGTACGATTGCATTTTCACAGATAAGTACATTGGTCATCAATAACTATTCGGCTTTTACGGTAACGGGTAGACTTCGTGCTGCAGATATTACGAATTGTGTTCCTGAGCTTTATATGGGGAATACATTGGGTAGTGGTAATTTTACCATTCCGGCAGGCACAACGACAGATTATCCAAAGTATTATACCGCGAACGTGGCACCAATACCTGTAAATGATTTTCTTGTAAGAATGTCAAATACCACACCGGCGTCTGTTATCCCGTATAATCATCCGAATATCTTTACCATTTCTCCTACAACAGATTGGTCTTTCTTTTCATTCGATGTAAGAGATCCTGCAAGTATCAATACGGTTTATGATCATTATGATATAGGTGTTGCGCCATGTGCGGGTAATTATCCTTCGAATGGTGTCGGGACAGTATCTGAAACCGAGTGGTTTACGATTACATCCGGCGGAACAATCTTTACTTATATAAATATTTATTAATTTTTATACCTTAAAGTTTTAAATTCGAATAAAAAAATAGCTCCTTGAATTTACAAGGAGCTATTTTAAATTATTTTAAAGATGGATTATCCGATCTCGATACCGTTCTCAACATTGCTGTCGTCAGGTGTCACAAAGGATAATTTTCCGTCTGGTTTTGTTGTTAATAACAACATTCCCTGAGATTCTATTCCTCTGATTTTTCTTGGAGCAAGGTTTAATAAAATCATTACCTGTTTTCCGATCACTTCTTCAGCGGTAAAGCTTTCTGCAATCCCTGAAACTACAGTTCTTACATCAACTCCTGTATCAACAGTTAATTTTAATAATTTATCTGCTTTTTCTACTTTTTCAGCTTCGATAATTGTTGCTGTTCTCAAGTCGATTTTTGTAAAATCATCAAACTGTATTTCCTCTTTCATTGGGTTGGCGTTAGGATTTGTTTTTTTATTGCTTTGTTTTGTATTTTCTAATTTTTGAATCTGAGCTTCAATAACGTCGTCTTCAATTTTTGAGAAAAGAAGAGATGATTCGTTGATTTGGTGACCGGTTTCAATTAAAACGGTT
>Ga0308169_10000275_pt1 | contig 89215 bp, 83 predicted proteins | sample PhyBR1_2_FD_202139 | JGI IMG/M metagenome (GOLD analysis project Ga0308169, IMG submission 202139) | Phyllosphere microbial communities from UC Gill Tract Community Farm, Albany, California, United States - DLSLSB.R1 | ecosystem: Host-associated > Plants > Phyllosphere > Unclassified | place...
GGTTGCCCCTTGTGAGAGTAGGACGCCGCCACGCTGGTATTATTATTCCGGCATAGCTCAGTTGGTAGTAGCGCATGACTGTTAATCATGATGTCGTAGGTTCGAGTCCTACTGCCGGAGTACTTGAAACACAACAGATTCTGTTGTGTTTTTTTGTTGTTTTTACATAAAAAAAAGGCTCTTCGTCAAGTAGTTTGGTGAATTCAAATTGAGAGAATTTCATCGTGAATCAATCGAAGCAGAGAGAAGCTTAGATTGATTCTTTTTTGTTCCGGATTAATCTTGGAAAACTGGTTCTTTGTCAATAAGAGCTAATGAGTTCAGTCAAGTGAAGGAGGTTGCTTCTGTTCCCGCTGTTTATTTAGTTTTTGATTGTGCGAGACGATTTTTGTCCCAGTTTCTTTATTTGTTAAAACTAGATTAATTTAAAATTTGTTTTCGAAGTATTTTTTTGTTGCAATGCTAATCAAAATGTAATTTTTGTTAAGAAAACTGAGATACTATATCTAAGCAAATCGGAATAAAGGAGACTAAGTTATGAAAAAAATTACTAAACTGATTTTTGGAATTTTTGTTTGTACGATATTTAGTGCAATAATTAGTGGATATACTGTAAGTGCGGATGAAAATACCGCAGAGCCTCAAATTATAAATCGAGCTACTAACGTAGGAAATACCTACCATCACAGGATTGTATCAATTCAGATGTTAGAAAATCCGAGAAATGTTCTAGAGTGGAATATGTTCACTACCAGTCGTGTATTTATGCGTCAAGACCAGGGCCTTCCAAATCAAAGATGGGTTATGTTCTATAACAATGAAGATGGTACTTATCAAATTGTGGGTGGTCCTCTTAATGCTGGAGGGACATTCAGAGCAGCTTATCTATCAGCAAATGGGCAGAATATTGATACACGTTGGAATATCAATAGCGATAAGTGGCGAATTTTCCGTTTTGGATCACATGCGAATGGAAATACAGTATACATTCAAAATGTGAGTGAAAATCGTATTATGACTTATCCTGCTGCCTGGCTGGGTAGTCCGCTTATATTGAGACCACTTGAAGTAGCTAATGGAGGTACTAGTCAGCGATTTATTATCCGAATTTTAGGAAACGCTTAAAATTCGACTTGCAATTTTTTAGCTACAACATTTTGTATAATGCTAGATTCGCATATTGTAAGTACGGATGGAAATATAGTAGTCCCTCAAATTAAAAATCGATCGATTCATAAGTAATGTTGCTGATACTTATCAAATTGTTGGTGATCCTTTACACGCTGGAGGGGGATATAGGACTGCTAATCTTTCAGCAATAGAGAATTGTGGGTTCTTTAGTAGATAATCGCAGGAATATTAATAGTGACAAATGGCGGATTTATAGAGTCGGGATATATTCTTTAGGAAACACAGTTTCCATTGAAAATACAAGTATAAGTATGGTTAACCAAATTGTAACGCCATTTAATCCACGAGCTTCCATTAAGCTAGGGCAACCTAATAGGATTAATCGAGTTTCAAATCAAAGATTCATTGCACATTATTTTGAGAATGCCTAAAATATTAAAGAAACCGATTTGCTTAAAATCAGTAGATAGTGTCTTTTTAAGGAGATACTATCTTTTTTTTAATGTATGGTACAAAAATAAAGTCCATTTTTGATTCTGTCCTTAAAACCGAATAAAAGGTGTTCCAGAAGTAACTCCTTCAGAAATAAGCAGAGAACCCAAAAAAATTGATGAACAATTTTTTTGGGTTCTCTGCTTATTTCTCGGAGCTGGATACTTCTGTCACAATCTCTACAAAGCCACTTGACGGGCTTGAACCGTCGACCTCTTCCTTACCATGGAAGCGCTCTACCAGCTGAGCTAAAGCGGCATTTTTACTACCTAAATAGGATAACTAATTTATAGTCATTTGTCAATAACTTTTCTCTGTGAACAGACGACATTTAAAAGAAATTGAGTTGTTTTTCACAAATATAAAATAACGATGGTTAATTAGTAATTATTTGAAAAATCGAGAAAAAGTATTGCGTTATATGATGAAAATTGATATTATATTCATGTAATTTGATTCCGGCATAGCTCAGTTGGTAGTAGCGCATGACTGTTAATCATGATGTCGTAGGTTCGAGTCCTACTGCCGGAGTACTACACAAAATCCAGAAGAATTCTTCTGGATTTTTTTGTTTTCTAATGAAAATACGTAGATTGAATCGCATGATTGTTCTGAATTTTCAGAATAGCACATTGTAATTCGAAGGGTTAAAGAGTAGAATGGAGGTATATTTTCAATCGGGAAGGATGATTAAATGAACGCGATTACACCAGATATGACAAAAAAATTTGCCGATCAATTTCAAACGAATAAAAAGCAACAAGCTTTACAAAATGCTGTTGTAAAAAATGGGATCACAGCTTCAGCAGAAAATATTGCTTCACATACAAAAAACACACCGGTATTTTCTGTAGATCTAGCGACTGGGAAAGTCTCAAACCAAAAACAATCTGGCCGTTGCTGGATGTTTGCGGCGTTGAATACATTCCGTCACAAATTGTTGAATCAATTCCACTTAAAAGAATTTGAATTATCACAAAATTATACTTTCTTTTGGGATAAATATGAGAAAGCAAACTATTTTTATGAAAATATTCTTGCAACTGGTAATGAAGCATTAGACAGTCGCAAAGTCGCTTTTTTACTAGCTGTTCCCCAACAAGATGGTGGACAATGGGATATGATCGTATCATTATTCCAAAAATATGGTGTCGTACCAAAATCAGTGATGCCAGAAAGCGCGAATAGCTCAAATTCTCGTGATTTGAATAACTACTTAAACAAATTATTGCGTAAAGACGCCGTTAAACTACGTCAATTAGTGGCTGAAGGAAAAACAAATGAAGAGATCCAAGTAGAAAAAGAAAAGATGTTAGCTGGGATCTATCAATTTCTAACAACCTCTTTAGGCACTCCGCCAACTGAATTTGATTTTGAATACCGAGATGAAGAAAAAAATTACCATATCGATCAACAATTGACTCCACAAATGTTTTACGATAAATATATTGGTGTGAATTTAGATGATTATGTAAGTATCATCAATGCACCGACCGCAGACAAACCGTATGATCGCTCTTATACAGTTGAAATGTTAGGGAATGTTGTGGGTGGAAAAGAAGTTAAATATCTTAATGTCGATATGACAACGTTCAAAAATTTAGCGATTGCTCAATTGGAACAAGGAGAATCTGTGTGGTTTGGGTGTGATGTTGGTCAATCTTCTACAAGAGATAGCGGCATCATGGCAACAGATGTTTATGAGATGGATGAATTATTCGATTTAGATTTTTCTATGACGAAAGCAGAACGTTTAGATCATGGCGAAAGCTTGATGACTCACGCGATGGTCTTGACTGGTGTCGATTTAGTTGATGGGAAATCAACGAAATGGAAAGTCGAAAACAGCTGGGGAGAAAAAGTCGGAGATAAAGGGTTCTTTGTGATGAGTGATGAGTGGATGGATGAATATACGTATCAAATCGTTGTCCGCAAAGATTTATTGACGGAAGAACAACTGGCCGCATTTAATGCTGAACCAATTTTATTAGCTCCTTGGGACCCAATGGGGGCATTAGCTTAATTTCAATATCAATCAAAACAGATACAGAGACTTGATAGTTTTCTGTATCTGTTTTTTGTTGATTTCTTGATTTCAGGATTTTATAAATACCTGTGTTATACTTTAAAATGATATAGGAGTTGTTGCGGGTGTACTTGATCGATGAATGATCGATCTTGTGAAATAGCAAGGAGGAGTGAAAATGGATATCCAAGAAGTGTTAACAGAGATTCGTTTGAGTGGTAAGGTGATACCGATTACTGGGGGAGATGTGAATCAAAACTATCGAATTGAAGAACAGCAAAAATCCTATTTTCTAAAAATCCATCCTCATGTGACCAAACGCTTTTTTGAAGCAGAAGTGGATGGTCTGAAAGAGCTTGCACCACATGTACGAGTACCTGAAACTTATATGTTAGGCGAAACAAATGAAGGTGCCTATCTATTGATGGAATGGATCGAACCAGGGAAAGGTGATCCTCGAGAACTGGCAAAAGACTTAGTAAAAATCCATCGTTCAACTGCACCACAGTTTGGTTTTCGCAAGGACAATTATCTAGGCAGTTTACCACAGCTCAATACATTTGAAGAAGATTGGTGGACCTTCTTTTTCAAAAATCGCTTGGAGGCTCAAATCGACATAGCGGAGAAAAACAATCGATGGAATGAAACACGTGAAAAAGAGTATCAGCGGTTAAAAAAGGAACTACTAAATCGTGACGATCATCGGAAGATTACGCCTAGCCTCTTGCATGGAGATTTATGGAGTGGTAATGTTTTCTATGATAGGCAAGGAAGACCAGTGTTTATCGATCCGGCAGTTTCTTATGGGAATCGCGAACAAGATATTGCGATGAGTCAGTTGTTCGGTGGCTTTCGTCCTGAATTCCTAGAAGCTTACCAAGAAAGCTGGCCATTGGAAGAGGGCTGGGAGAGTCGTTTGCCACTCTATCAACTCTATTACTTGTTGGCGCATCTCAATATGTTTGGAGAGAGTTATGGGACACAGGTCGATCAGATATTAATGAAGAAGTAATTGGAGGTTTTCTTTTGGCACAAAAATATACAAAAAAACATGAAGTATCTTATTATGAATGTGATATCAACAAAACAATGACTTTTCCGTCCATGCTGGGTGTAGTCATCAAGACTTCGGAAGAACAAAGTGATCATTTAGGTCGAGGAACCGACTTTGTCAGTAGCTTTGGCTTGACTTGGGTAATCACGAACTATTCGATGAAAATCAATCGCTTGCCTCATGTAGGTGAAACAATCGATGTTACCACACAAGCGATGCAGTATAATAAATTCTTTTGCTATCGTAATTTTTGGATTCATGATGAGGAAGGAAATGAATTAGTTGAAATCGAATCAGTATTTGTTTTGATGGATCTAGTGAACCGTAAGATGAGTAGTGTGAATGAAGAAATCATTGCACCTTTTGAAAGTGAAAAAATCAAGAAAATCAAACGACAAGAAAAAATCGAGCCAATCGAATCTGGCTTGATGTTGCCATATCGTGTTCGATTTTATGATATTGACAGCAATCAACATGTGAACAATGCGATGTATTTCAACTGGATCATTGATGTTTTAGGTTACGATTTTTTGACAACACATACACCTAAATATGTGTTGATCCGTTTTGATAAAGAGGTTGAATATGGCAATGAGATCGAGAGTCATTATGAACAAACGGTTTCTGAAACAGAAGTAAAAACGAGACATGAGATCAGAATGCAAGAGCAACTTTATTGTGCAGCAAATATCTCATGGGAGAAAAATGCAGAAACAAAATAAATCGAGTGAGATAAGATTGTGAGATGTTTTGCTTCGATAAATAAGCGCGAAAAACCGAAAATTGTTCTTCCAATTTTTGTGTTTTTCGCGCTTATTTCTGAAGGAGTTTCATTTGGAACTCCGTTTATCAACAATATGATTATAGCGTCTATTGAGTTCTCAACATGATGAGACGTACAAGACCCGTATTACTCGATTTTTTTATTGTGTCATAAATTTGATCAACTGTTCTTCTGACAAGCCACCGTTAATGGCAATCAAAAGTTTTATTCTAGCTTTTTGGCTATTGATACTATTACAAAAAATAACGCCCATACTTGCGAGTTCTTTTCCGCCACCCTCGTAATCATAGACGGGTTCAGCGATTCCGTTGAAACAACGAGAAACCAAGACTACTGGTATTTTTTGGATCAAGAGTTTCTTTAATGCTGTTAATGCCTGCGGAGGGAGGTTCCCAGCGCCTAAAGCTTCAATGACCAGACCGTCGACTTTCGAATGGGCAAGTGCTTCTAATAAATCACCTTGCATACCCGCATAGGCTTTGACGATTGGGATCGTTCCTTTGACTGATGCGATATCTAGTCTTTGCGCTTCAAGTAATTCTTGCATAAACAATATACGATTTTTAGTGATCAAACCGATTGGTCCTAACGTAGGAGTACGAAAAGTAGCGACATTAGTCGTGTGGGTTTTAGTGACATAGCGTGCTGAGTGGATCTCATCGTTCATCACGACTAAAACACCTTTGTCTTTTGCTTCCTCACAACTTGCTACTCGAATCGCACTTTCAAAATTATATAGACCATCGCTACCTAACTCATTACTTGAACGCATCGCTCCTGTTAAGACGATCGGTAATTTATCGCCAATCGTTGAGTCTAGAAAAAATGCTGTTTCTTCCAACGTATCTGTCCCATGGGTGATCACGACACCTTGGATGTCAGAAAGAACGGCTTGATTGATTCTTTCTTTAAGTTGTAACATATGTTTAGGCATGATGTGCGGGGAAGGAAGATTAAAGATATCTTCCATGATCAAATCAACATTTTCTGGAATCGTTACTTCTGCATCTAATAGTGGGTTAGCCACATCTGGACTCACGCCACCTGTTAAAGAATTTTCTTTCATGGCGATCGTACCGCCTGTGTGTAAGATAAGAATTTTTTTCATTTTCAGAACTTCCTCACGAATAATTTTGCATAGGGTTTCTAGCTTATTGTATACTATATAAAAGAGTTTTGCTATGAATGAATCAAACGGAGTAACTTGAACAAAAAGATAAAATGAATTTAACGAATGGAAGTGATTCGCCGTGATCAAAGTTGGCTTGACTTCATTTAAAGAACATGACAAATTAACAGGAAAAAAGAATAATACTCTTTACGATTATGCGAGTGTCCTTTCATTAGTCGAATTAGATACCGCCTACTATGGCATCCCCAGAAAATCATCTGTGGAAAAGTGGGTGAACGAGGTGCCGGCAGCTTTTCGTTTTGTGATAAAAGCCTATCAAGGAATCAGTGGTCAAGGTGACTGGCAAAAGTATTATCAATCTGAAGAAGAGATGATCGCACGCTTTTTAGAGGTGATGGCACCGATGAGTGAAACAGGAAAACTCTTTTGTTTTTTAGTTCAATTTCCAGCTTCATTTAAATGCACCAAAGAAAATGTCGCCTATTTAAGAAAACTAAGAAAATGGTTCAATGGCTATCCGGTAGCTATTGAGTTACGTGACTATTCTTGGTATAGCGACCAATTTCTGTCACGCACGAGACAGTTTATGACTCGTGCAATGTTTTCCTTAGCAATCATTGATGAACCACAATTACTGAATACGACGATTCCTTTCGATCCTTATGTGACAAATACGGATTTTACCCTTTTTCGTTTTCATGGAAGAAATGAGCAAGGTTGGCAAGCAAATGATCAGGATTGGCGAAAAAAAAGAACGTTGTATCGCTATTCTGAAGAAGAGTTACAGGAATTAGCAGCAGCCATCAAAAAAGTAGACGAGTCAACAAAATATGTTGGGGTGATCTTCAATAATAACTCTGGTGGAGATGCGGCTGAAAATGCCTTGGCATTACAAAAGATCTTAGGGATCGAACCAGATGAGCTGAATCCAAAACAAATCGATTTGTTTTGAAGACCTGTCTTTTGTAATCACTCTATATAAAAAGTAGCACGCACGCCTTACCAATAAGAATTGAAACTGTTCAACTAGAAATTTTTACTAAATAATAATCGGAAGAGGTGATGGAACGACATGATCAAAGCAGTTTTTTTTGATATCGATGGCACATTAGTCAACAACCAAGCAAAAGCGTTGGCTTCAACTAAATATGCGATTGATCAACTACAAAAAAAGGGCATATTATGCGGTGTTGCCACTGGGCGCAGCCCTGTAAGAATCAAAGAAGTGATCGATGAACTTGAACTAGACATGTTCGTCGTCTACAATGGTCAATTAGTCTTTGACCGTGATCAAACGATCGTCGACCATCCTTTTGATAAAACAGTATTAGCGGATATCGTCCACTTTTCAGATGCTCATCACCGACAAATCATTTTTGGTGGGCGAGATCAACTAGATGGTTCAACGACGATGATGCTAGGACAATCGATCATCATCAAAAAAATCGTCAATCACTTACCAAAAAAATTCCCTGTACGTCTGTTGAAAAAAATCTTACAAGTGTTCAGTCCACATCGTCAACGTAAACGGTATGAAACCTTAGCGATATTGAATGAACCGATTTATCAATGCATTTTATTGAGCCAAACATCTGAGCAAGAAAAACTCATCCAACGATTCCCAGAGTGTTCGTTCCAACGTTCTAATCCTTATACGGTCGATATTATTCCTAAAGGGGGATCCAAATTGTTAGGAATCCAACAGTTTGCGACAAGCAAAGGAATGGCATTGTCTGAAATCATGGCATTTGGCGATCATTACAATGATGTTGAAATGCTAAAAGGAGTAGGAATCGGTGTTGCAATGGGGAATGCGCCAACTGGTGTGAAGCAGCAAGCTGATTTTGTCACAGCATCAAATGAAGCGGATGGTATTTATAAAGGTTTGAAGCATTTCGGGATAGTTGATTGAATGTATGTCAGTTAGGAGGACTAGAATCATTATGGAGCCAGAAACACCTTATCAAAAAGTAGAACAATTCCATCGGACATTCGATCCAAGAATACCAGAGCGACCCACTGCATTTACTAAAGAACATGCGGATGATCGAGCAGGATTCAAAATCGAAGAGTTAGTTGAATTTGTGGCAGCAGCCAGTGAGGGTGATGCGAAAAAATTGCATGATTCCGTCCAATACTTGCATCATGCACTTGATCAAGCAGAAAAAAAGATTCTCAAAAAAAATGTTTGGGGAGAGGAAAGTCTCGTCGAGCAAGTAGATGCGCTGACCGATTTGCTTTATTTTACGTATGGCTCTTTTTCTTTGCTGGGCGTTGATCCTACGAGGATTTTTGATATTGTCCATCAAGCGAATATGGGTAAACTATTTCCAGATGGTAAACCTCACTACGATCCTGTTACAAACAAAGTATTGAAGCCAGACAATTGGCAAAAAAATTACGCGCCTGAAGAAAGGATCGCAAAGGAAATCAAGGAGCAAATGAAGAAGGCAGAGCAAGTAAAGTTTGCCACAGAAAATTCTTCAACGGGTCCTTGATAAGGTCTTCTCATTTTAGTTGGTAGAAAGATGGCCAAAAGATTTTTTATGTAGGTAGTGTATGACTGAACATAGTATGTTATAATATAAAATAGATGTCTTTTTGCACGAAAGACGTATTTACAATGTTATGCAAATCAGATTCGTCTGATCATAAACAAATAGAGACAGTAGATGCATATTGAAAACGGAGGAACCTTAAATGGGAAATAATGTTATCATCGGGATCGTCATTGCAATCATTATAGTCGCCATTCTGGCTTTTTTGGTTAGTTACGTAATGAAGAAAAAAAACCAAGATCGATTGGACGTCTTAGAAAAACGCAAGGAAGAATTATTCGACTTGCCTGTGATTGAAGAAGTTGACGATGTCAAAAAAATGCATCTAGTGGGGCAAAGCCAAAATACCTTTCGTGAATGGAGTCAAAAATGGAACGACATCTCTACCTCATCATTTGCCGAGTTAGAAAGTCAGATCTTTGAAGTCGAAAATCTCAACGAGAGCTTTAGATTCTTAAAAGGAAAAAAAGCAGTAGAAGAAGCCGAAGCAACCATGAACCAAATGGAAAAAGAAGTTGCGGAGATTCGTGAAGGCTTAAAAGAATTGCGTGAAACAGAAGAACGTAATTCCTTAGCTGTTCAACAAGCTTTAGACGTTTATGAGGAACTAAAAGCAACGATCCGAGAAGAAGAACAGCAATACGGTCCAGCTTTACCTGAGTTACAAAAGCAAGTGAAAACGATTGAAAATGAGTTTACACAATTTGTTACGTTAAATACTTCAGGTGATCCAGTGGAAGCCCGTGAAGTGCTGGATAAAGCGGAAAAACACACGTATGAAGTGGATGCGTTAATGAAAAAAATCCCGCCATTATTTGAAGATCTGAATACGACTTTCCCGGCGCAAGTGGAAGAGATCCAAGAGACCTATGACCGCTTGATCAAAGAGGAGTATGTTTTTCCAGAAGAAAACCTGTCTGGCGATATCGAAACGATCAATCGTCGAATCGAACGTTCGTTGATCAATATTGAGAAAACGGAAGTTGAAACTGTTGAATTTGAAAATCGTGAAACGGCTAATCTGATCGATGCATTATATGATATTTTAGAACGTGAGATGGAAGCACAAGCATTTGTGACTAAAAATCAAGCAACGATCGAACAATATATCAAACATGCGACAAAAAACAATCGTCAATTGTTGATCGAATTAGATCATACCGCTCAAAGTTATACATTGAACCATAACGAAATTGGGCGTGTACGTGGTTTCCAAACAGAAGTGGAAGAAATCGAACGCCAAAACGAACAAATCAAACCACAGTTACAACAACATGAAGTGGCTTACTCAGAAGTAAGAACGTTCTATAAGAAAGTCTTCAAAGTATTAGAAGATATTGAAAACCAACAGGTTGAAATCAGCGATTCTTTACACGAACTAAGAAAAGGTGAAAAAGAAGCGCAAGAAAAAATCGATACATTCGAATTTAAATTGCGCAGTCTTAAACGGTTTGTTGAAAAACAACGATTACCAGGTTTGCCAAATGATTATCTAGAGTTTTTCTTTGTGGCAACAGAACGTATCGAAGAATTGAGTACTGTGTTGAATAAAATCAGAGTCAACATGGATGAGGTCGAACGTCTTGTAGCATTATGTGAAGAAGATCTAGAGTTACTTGATAAGAAAACCCACGATCTAGTGGATGCAGCAGCATTAACCGAGCAAATGTTGCAATATGCGAACCGTTACCGTCACACACATGAAGAAGTGAAAGAAGCCATTGAAAAGAGTTATTACTTATTCAATAAAGAATATCACTATCAAGAGGCTTTGGATGAGATCGGCACAGCATTAGAGCGCACAGAACCAGGTGCATTCAAACGAATCGAAGATTTTTACTTCAATCATCCTGATTTAGTATAATCCTGCGATCAAAAAAGACAACACAGGCAAGTGCCGAGTGTTGTCTTTTTTTGGGAGTCATTGACTAGTAACTATTGGGTAGAGAAATACGTTGATTCGATCGATTTTTTTATAGAGTCCAACTCAGAGAAAACGCCACTTGAAAGCACAAGGGACAACCGTTATAATAGGTAAGAATTTCAAAAAAAGAAGGTTTAAATATGATATATTTCGATAATAGTGCGACAACACCGATTTATCCGCAAAGTTTGGATGCGTATGTCAAAACAAGTCAACGGATCATCGGGAATCCATCAAGTCTACACGATTTAGGCAATCAGGCGAACCGCCTGCTACAACAAGCGAGAAAACAAATCGCTGAACTGATTGCTGTCTCTCCTGAAGAAGTTTATTTCACGTCAGGTGGAACAGAAGGAAATAACTGGGTGCTTAAAGGAACGATGCTTGAAAAACTAGGTTACGGTAACCACATGATCATTTCAGGCGTTGAACATCCAGCTGTCAGTGAAACAGCTGAGCAGTTAAAAAAACTCGGTATCGAAGTGAGTATTGCTCCTGTCGATAAAAGAGGGTTCGTCCGCGTAGATGAGTTGAAAAAATTAGTGCGTAAAGAAACGATTTTAGTTTCCGTCATGGCAGTAAATAATGAAGTAGGTGCGATTCAACCAATCAAAGAAATCAGTAGTTTTTTAAATGCTTTTCCTAAAATCCATTTCCATGTGGATGCGGTACAAGCAATTGGTAAAGTTCCTTTAGAGGAATGGTTGACTGAACGTGTGGATTTTGCCACTTTTTCTGCCCATAAATTCCACGGGCCTCGTGGTGTTGGTTTTGTTTATTGGAAAAAAGGCCGACGTTTAGCACCGCTGTTCACTGGAGGCGGACAAGAGAAGAATCAACGGAGTGGAACAGAGAATGTGCCGGGGATCGTCGCGATGGCAAAAGCTCTGCGTTTAGCTCTAGATATCAAAGCACAAAAACCAAACCAAACTGCCTATCTTAAACAAGCATTGATTGAAGCTTTACATACGTATGATAAAGTAACGATTTTTTCTGAAGGTGAAGATTACGCACCACATATTTTGTGTTTTTCATTAAAAGGTATTCGTGGTGAGGTATTGGTCCATGCATTAGAAGAAAAACAAATATTTGTCTCTACGACAAGCGCTTGTTCTTCTAGAAAGCACATGGCAAGTAGTACGCTGCATGCAATGCAAGTACCCAATGATTTAGCTACTTCAGCGATTCGCGTCAGCTTAGATGAAAGCAATACGATGGCAGAAGTCGAACAATTCATGATCATCTTTAAACAGTTGTACAAGAAATTTTCAGTCATCAATTAAGAAACAGAGGAGTGTTTTTGTGAAGTACAGTGAAATCATGGTTCGCTATGGTGAACTTTCAACAAAAGGAAAAAATCGTCGCAGTTTTATTATGCAGTTGGCACAAAATGTCAGACAGGCATTGAGCGATTTTCCTGAAATCAAGATCCACGCAGAGCGTGATCGGATGCATCTACTGTTGAATGGTGTAGACGGAGACTTAGTTATCCCTAAGTTAGCGAAGATATTTGGAATCCAAAACTTTTCACCTAGCGTGCGAGTAGAAAAAGAAGTACAAAGTTTAAAACAAGCGGTTCAGGAAATCATGCAAGAAATCTATACAGGAAAAGAAACATTCAAGATCATTGCAAAACGTAGTGATCATAGCTTTGAATTGGACAGCAATGAACTAAACCAAGCATTAGGAAATGCAGTCATCGATGTTTTTCCGGATATCCAAGTACAGATGAGAAAGCCAGATATTGCGTTGCGTGTGGAAATCCGCCGAGATGGGGCTTATCTTTCCTATGAGACGATCAAAGGAGCTGGCGGTCTGCCTGTCGGTACAAGTGGAAAAGGTATGTTGATGCTTTCTGGAGGGATCGATTCTCCAGTTGCCGGTTATTATGCCATGAAACGTGGGGTAGAAATTGAAGCTGTCCACTTTGCTAGTCCACCTTACACGAGTGAACAAGCCTTGCAAAAAGCGAAAGACTTAACAGTGAAGCTGACACCCTATGTTGGTAAAATCGAATTTATCGAAGTACCGTTTACAGAAGTGCAAGAAGAGATCAAACGAGTGGTGCCCCAAGGCTACTGGATGACGATCACACGTCGGATGATGCTTCGTTTGACAGATGAGATCCGCCGTATTCGTCATGGACTAGTGATTTTAAATGGTGAATCATTAGGGCAGGTGGCTTCCCAAACACTCCAAAGTATGGTGGCAATCAATGAGGTCACGAATACACCGATCATTCGTCCTGTAGCGACGATGGATAAATTAGAGATCATCGAAGTGGCTGAACAAATCGATACGTTTGATTTGTCCATTCAACCATTTGAAGATTGCTGCACGATCTTTGCACCGCCACAGCCTAAAACTCGTCCACGACTAGAAAAAGTGCATCAATACGAAGAACGTTTGGATATCGATGGGATGATCGAACGTGCATTGGCAGGATTAAAGATCGAAACGATCCACACAGAAACAGCAAAAGAACAAGTAGAAGAATTTTCTGATTTACTTTAAACGAAGGAACTTGTACTTCTTGTACGAGTCGATCATTCGTAATAAAAGATCCAGTCTCAAGAAGTAGACAGGTGAAAGAGGACGAGACAATTGTTTAGCCTCGAGAAATAAGGCGCCATCCACAAAAATTGTATGTCAAATTTTGTGGATGGTACCTTATTTTTCTTGTTTTTCATGGAGTTAAGCTTCCTCCTATTGCGAGGTTCCTTGTTCCATGCTAAACTAAAATTATGTGAAATGATTAACAAGGAGAAACGATATGCGAGAAAAATCAGAAACGTTACCCAAAGCAACAGCGAAACGGTTGCCTTTATATTTGCGCTATTTGAATATGTTGAATGATTCTGGTGTTCAACGAATCAAATCAAATGAATTTAGTGAGATCACACAAGTACCTTCTGCCACGATCCGAAGAGATTTTTCTCATTTAGGAGAATTAGGGCGAAGCGGTTATGGGTACGATGTTCCCTATTTGATTGAAGTATTTGATCGAATTTTGAACACAGAAGAAGAAAAAAGAATCGCTTTAGTTGGTTTTGGGAATTTAGGAAAAGCATTGAAACACAATAATTTCAGAAGAAATGCAAATTTGAATATTGTTTGTGTATTTGACAATGATCCAGCCATCGTCGGAAAAGAAATCGAAGGTGTGATGGTTTATCCTATGGATCGTTTTAGTGAAATCGTTGAAAAAGAAGGAATCAAAGTGGCGATATCGACTGTACCAAGTAAGTATTCACAAGCAGCTATCGATGAAATCGTCAAAGGAGGCATTACTGCGATCTTGAACTTTGCGCCAGATCGTGTCAATGTTCCGCCACATGTCCATATGCAATACATCGATCTGACAACTGAGCTACAGACGTTGATCTATTTTGATGAAAATTATTCGCAAGTCTTTCCTTCCAAGTAGAAAACAAGTGGAAAGATCGTACCAAAGTGAAGTCTTTATGTGAATCGAACAGTGATTCATCAAGAGCTTTTATTGACTTTGGCTACTAACCATTGTAAAATGAGTCAAGATGTTGATCAAGAGGAGTAACTAGTCCGACGTTTAGAGAGAGAGAACGAATGGTGGAACGTTCTTAGCGAAAGCTAGTGAAGGTAGCTTGGGAGTTTTTGTCTTGAATCGAGTAGAGATGAACGAGTAGTGATCGTTAACTCACTTTGAGAGGTAATAGGCAACTATTACAAATTAGGTGGTACCGCGTAATTTATACGTCCTAAATACGAAAGTATTTAGGGCGTTTTTTTTATTTCAAAGGAGGAAGACAGTATGACGGAAGAAAAGAATCTATCGACAAAGTATAATCCGCAAGAAGTTGAAGCGGGGCGTTATCAAAACTGGTTAGACGAAGATTTATTCAAACCTAGTGGCGACAAAAAAGCAAAACCTTATTCAATCGTTATCCCACCTCCCAATGTGACTGGTAAACTCCATTTAGGTCATGCTTGGGATACAACATTGCAAGACATGTTGATTCGACAAAAAAGAATGCAAGGCTATGATACGTTATGGTTACCGGGGATGGACCATGCAGGGATTGCAACGCAAGCAAAAGTAGAAGAAAAACTACGTGAGCAAGGTGTTTCTCGTTATGATCTAGGTCGCGAAAAATTTATTGATCAAGTATGGGAATGGAAAGAAGAATATGCCGGTCATATCCGTGAACAATGGGCAAAAATGGGTTTATCTTTGGATTATAGCCGTGAACGCTTCACCTTAGATGATGGCTTGTCTGAAGCTGTTCGTAAAGTATTCGTTAGCCTATACGAAAAAGAGTTGATCTATCGTGGCGAATACATCATCAATTGGGACCCACAAGCACGCACAGCTCTTTCTGATATCGAAGTGATCCACAAAGAAATCGAAGGTGCCTTTTATCATATGAGCTATGAATTGGCTGATGGTTCAGGTGTGGTGGAAATTGCAACGACTCGTCCAGAAACGATGCTTGGTGATACGGCGATCGCTGTTCATCCAGAAGATGAGCGTTACCAAGCATTGAGTGGTAAAAAAGTCATTTTACCACTAGTGAATAAAGAAATACCGATCATAGCAGATGAATATGTCGACATGGAATTTGGAACAGGGGTTGTAAAAATCACGCCCGCACATGACCCAAATGACTTTGAAGTCGGTAACCGTCATGACCTCCCACGAGTGAATGTCATGAATGAAGATGGCACGATGAATGAATTAGCAGGTAAGTATCAAGGAATGGACCGTTTTGCAGCACGTAAAGCGATCGTTGCGGATCTAAAAGAACTTGGGCGTCTGATCAAAATCGAAACGATGATCCACAATGTAGGCCATTCTGAGCGTACAGGGGTAGTTGTTGAACCTCGTTTATCAACACAATGGTTTGTAAAAATGGCACCTTTAGCTGAAAAGGCGATCCAAAATCAAGAAACTGATGATGCAGTTGAGTTTTTCCCACCACGTTTCAACCAAACCTTCTTACGCTGGATGGAAAATGTTCATGACTGGGTAATCTCACGTCAACTATGGTGGGGACATCAGATCCCTGCGTGGTATCATAAGGAAACTGGTGAAATGTACGTGGGCATGGAAGCACCAGCAGACAGTGAAAACTGGTTACAAGATCCCGATGTGTTGGATACTTGGTTCAGTTCAGCGCTATGGCCTTTTTCAACAATGGGCTGGCCTGACGAAGACAATGAAGATTACCAACGTTACTTCCCAACAAGTACATTAGTAACGGGCTATGATATCATCTTTTTCTGGGTAAGCCGAATGATTTTCCAAAGCTTGGAATTTACAGAACGTCGTCCATTTGAGAATGTACTGATCCATGGATTGATTCGTGATGAACAAGGACGCAAGATGAGTAAATCTCTTGGAAATGGGATCGATCCAATGGAAGTCATTGAAAAATACGGTGCTGATGCGTTACGCTGGTTCTTATCCAATGGTTCAGCACCAGGACAAGACGTACGTTTTAGTTACGAAAAAATGGATGCTTCTTGGAACTTCATCAATAAAATCTGGAACGCTTCTCGTTTCGTTATCATGAATGTAGAAGGAATGACCGTAGAAGATATTGATCTTTCAGGTGAGAAAACTGTAGCCGATCGCTGGATTTTGACACGTTTGAATGAAACAATCGCTAAAGTGACTGATTTATTTGAACAATTTGAATTTGGTGAGGCAGGTCGCCAATTGTATAACTTTATCTGGGATGATTTCTGTGACTGGTACATCGAGATGAGTAAAGAAACACTTTACGGTGAGGATGAAGTAGCGAAACAAACCAACCGTAGTATTCTTATCCATACGTTGGATCAGATCTTACGCTTATTGCATCCGATCATGCCATTTGTCACAGAAGAAATCTGGCAACACATCCCTCATAAAGGCACATCTTTAGTAGTTGCTGACTATCCAGTCGTGCAACCGGAATACGATGATGAAGCTGCTTCAAAAGGGATGGAAGTACTGAAAGAATTGATTCGTTCTGTACGTAATATCCGTTCTGAAGTGAATACACCATTATCAAAACCAATCACGTTACTGATCAAAACAAATGATCCGAAGATCGATCAATTCTTAAATGAAAACACTAGCTATATCGAGCGCTTCTGTAATCCAGAAGAGTTGACGATCTCAAGTGACGTAACTGCACCGGATCTAGCAATGTCAGCGGTCTTGACTGGCGCAGAAATCTTCTTACCTTTAGCAGGGCTGATCAACATTGAAGAAGAAATCCAACGTTTAGAAAAAGAACTAGCAAAATGGACAGGCGAAGTGAAACGTGTACAAGGAAAATTAAGTAATGAGCGTTTTGTATCGAATGCACCGGATGATGTAGTTGAAGCAGAGCGTGCAAAAGAAAAAGATTATTTAGAAAAACAAGCAGCTGTCAATGAACGTATTGCGCAATTAAAATCAATCAAATAAAACGAAAGGGAGAGGTGACGGAAGTTGCCTCTCTTTTTTAAGTAAAAAGAGTTCTTCTGGATTTCATTGTTTCCTACGTAAGCTTTTTTGTTATAATGAAGAGGAATGGGGGGATAGTAACGTGAAAATCGAAGAAGCAATCAATTGGATCCATAGCCGATTACCATTTGGCTCACGTCCTGGATTAGACAGAGTAGAGGCCTTATTAGAGGTAGTCGGACACCCAGAAGAAAAAGTCAAAACGATCCATATTGCAGGGACGAATGGCAAAGGTTCAACAGTGACTTATTTAAGATATTTATTAGAAGAAGCCGGCTTGACAGTCGGAACATTTACCTCCCCATATATCGAATCCTTCAATGAGCGCATTTCGATCAATGGACAAGGCATTCCTGATGAATCATTGATTCGACTAGTAAAGAAATATCAACCGCTAGTTGAGCAGATGGATCAATTTGAAGCAGTAGCTGGCATTACCGAATTTGAAACGTTGACTGCTATGGCATTTGATTATTTCTTGGAAGAACAAGTGGACGTCGCGATCATTGAAGTGGGATTGGGTGGTTTACTCGACTCAACAAACGTAGCGAAACCTTTGTTGACGGGTATCACAACGATTGGTATGGATCATACAGATATTTTGGGCGACACGATCGAAGAAATCGCTGCTCAAAAAGCAGGGATCATCAAACAAAATGTGCCACTGGTCACTGGAAATATCGTACCTGAAGCCTTGGCAGTGATCGAAAAACAAGCAAAATTAAAAAATGCTACACAACACGCATGGGGAGAGGCTTACACAGTCAGTTACAAACATCCGGCAGAAGAGTGGGGCGAAATTTTTTCATTCCAAAATGAGTTTGGCAAAATCCCTAAGTTGACGATCCATATGATCGGGAGACATCAAGTTGAAAATGCGGGTATGGCGATTGAAATGTATCAAATCTATTGTGGAATGATGAATCTTCCATTCCGTGAAAAAGACGTGATCAATGGCTTGAAAAAGGCGCAATGGCCAGGTCGTATGGAACGATTAAGTGAAGAACCCTTAGTGATTTTAGATGGGGCGCATAATACCCATGCGATGGCACGCTTAGTCCAAAATCTTAAACAAGAATTCAAAGGCTATCATGTCCATCTTTTGTTCTCTGCTTTACGAACAAAAGAGGTTGATAAAATGTTACACCAATTACAAGAAGTACCAGATGCAACAATCTACGTCACTACTTTTGATTATCCTAAAGCAATCGAGTTGTCGGATATCCAAGCAACGACTGATGAGAAAGTTACGATTGTTTCAATGTGGCAATTTGGGCTTGCAGAGATCTTGGAGAAGATGACGGCTGAGGATGTTCTTGTAGTGACAGGTTCACTCTATTTTATTTCGGAAGTGCGACGTTTGCTTGTACAGTTGGGAGGAAAAAATGAAAGTTAATGCAGTGATTTTTGATATGGATGGCTTATTATTTGATACAGAGATCGTTTATTATGAGGCATCCCAAACAGTAGCCGATCGGATGGGGTTTCCCTATGACAAAGAGCTTTACTTGCGATTTTTAGGCGTTTCTGATGAAGAAGTTTGGGCGAACTACCATACTATTTTTTCAAGCTTTGGTCGAGAAACTGTCCAAAAATTTATCGACGATTCCTATCAAGAAACGCTTGATCGTTTTGCTTCAGGTCAAGTTGAATTAAAACCAGGTGTTTTAGAATTCTTGAACTTTTTGGAAGAAAAAGATATCCCAAAAGTAGTCGCATCAAGTAATCAGCGACATGTCATTGAACTGTTGCTAGAAAAAAATAATCTACGTCATCGTTTTGATACGATCGTCTCAGCTGAAAATGTCAAACGTGCAAAACCAGATCCAGAAATCTTTTTACATGCCCATGCGTTTTTAGGTACTGAAAAAGCGGAGACATTGATATTAGAAGATTCACAAAATGGGGTATTAGCAGCGTATGGTGCAGGAATCCCAGTAATCATGGTGCCAGATTTACTAGCACCTTCTGATGAATTAGCCGCTAAGACAACAGCGATTGTTTCTTCACTTCACGAAGTTCCGGCATTGATCAAATAAAAATAAAATAAATATCCTCCTTTTCCGTATCTTATTTTGAGCGCACGGGAAAGGAGGTTTTTTATGGAAAAAAATTTGCTTCAAACAGTACCCGCTACGTCTCTACCAAGGGAGAGGATGGAGACTTATGGAGAGGATGCGTTATCAGATCAAGAGCTTTTAGCCATTTTGCTTCGGACTGGTCAGCATCCGTATAATGTATTAGAAGTTGCGGGTACGTTATTGAAGAAATTTGGTGGTTTAGCGCTCTTGAGACAAGCAACACTAGCAGAATTAGAAGCGGTTCGTGGGATTGGTCGGGTCAAAGCCTTAGAGATCAAAGCATTGATCGAGCTTGGTCGACGGATACAAGTCGATCAGTTGCGTCAAACGACGACTGTCCATGCGAGTTATGAATTGGCAAAAGAATTGATCCTAGAACTAAAAGATCAAAAACAAGAACATTTAGTTTGCATCTATCTCGATACCAAAAATCAAATCTTACTAAAGAAAACCTTGTTCATCGGGTCATTGGATCAGACAATCGCACATCCACGTGAAGTGTTCCATTACGCAGTCCGCTATTCAGCAGCACGGCTTGTACTTGCTCATAATCATCGTGAGACACGTTCGTAATTGAAAAGATTACGCACGTCCTCTCAGAAATAAGAGAGTCGTGAACTCTTTGCTTGATAGGTGAAATGAAGGAGTAACGTCCTGAAGCGCTTACTCTGATACTCCGACATGCGTCATTTCATATATTGGGAATGAGGTGTGAATCTCGGTGAAGTCGGCTGAAAGATACCGTCTGTTGATTAAAATAGTGAACTGCAACGAAATCTCTCTAGCGGTAGAGGGTGTATCAGATAGGTCGGGAGTCGTTAAACTTGATAAGGTGAGAATGTGGTGAAACACTGACGAACCAGCGAATGAAATATCCATAAGTGGCGAATACCTAGAAATGGGTAAGGCTAACAGTAGGTTAGTTATGTTCCGTGGGCGAGTACCTATGGTGGTTCCGAAAGCTCCATGCACAGTTACAGGCTGTGGAGAGAACATTGGGTAAGAGTTGGCACCTAAGTCAAGACATAAGATAAAGCAAAGGGAACGTGGAAAGCTGTCATCGTGGAGAGAGTATACTCAATGAAGCGATTTTAAGGGGAATCATAAAGAGGAAACTTAAATTTGTGGCAGTGAGAGTGGAGGCACGAGCGAAGAAATTTCTGTAATGGAGATGGAGCAACAGCCTCTAGCCGTTAGTTTGATATACTTCAACTCAGTCATAGCAAAGGATTCTGGTATGACTCAAAAGGTCACGTACCTATAAGGAGCGTGATAGACCTTGAAAGAAAGTTTTAAGAAGATCCCTAGAATGAAAAACACACGGTTACGCCATGCGGAATATTATGGTATGACCGAAGTCTTCGATTCAATCTATGAGCGAAGTAATAAGGGCGAAAAATTTAAAAACTTGATGACGATCATCACCTCAACAGATAATATTCTTCTAGCCTATCGAAATATCAAACGTAATAATGGTAGTGCGACACCTGGAATAGATAAGGTGACTATCTACGATATCGAGAAGCTGGATACAGAGGAGTTTGTCAACAAAGTCAGGAAACGTTTCACTCATTACAATCCTCGAAAAGTAAAACGAGTAGAGATTCCCAAGCCGAATGGGAAAACCAGACCACTAGGAATCCCATCAATGTGGGATAGAGTCGCACAACAATGTATCCTACAAGTCCTTGAACCAATCTGTGAACCAAAGTTTTATAAACACAGCTTTGGCTTTCGAACAAACCGTTCAGCAGAAAACGCTGTTTCTACAGCGGCGGGGCGAATTAATCGAGCAAAAATGCAATAGGTAGTCGATGTAGACATCAAAGGATTCTTCGATGAAGTCGATCATACAAAATTATTGCGACAGATATGGACATTGGGAATACAAGACAAACAACTACTCGTGATTTTGCGTAAAATGTTAAAAGCACCTATCCAAATGCCTAATGGAGAAACGATCTATCCAACGAAAGGGACACCACAAGGCGGGATTCTTTCCCCGTTGTTGGCAAAAATCAATTTGAATGAATTTGATTGGTGGATCGCGAAACAATGGGAAAGTTTCAAGTGTGAAAACATTAATGACTATTACAACGAAAAGGCTGAAAGATGGAATCACCAACATAGATATAAACGGTTGAGAAAAACGTCAACACTAAAAGAAATGTATATAGTCCGTTACGCAGATGACTTTAAAATCTTTACAACTACAAGAGCAAATGCTGAAAAGATTTTTACAGCAAGCAAAATGTGGTTGGAAGAACGGTTAAAACTACCTATCTCTCCAGAAAAATCAAAGATTACAAATCTGAAAAAGAAAAGTAGTGAGTTTCTTGGATTTGAATTGAAAATGGAACGTAAAGGATACGACAGAATGGGACGTAAGAATTATGTTTGCCAATCCCATATTTGTGATAAAGCCAAAAAGAGGATCAAGAAACAGCTCAAAGATCAGATAAAATTGATACAAAAAGCACCAAACGGCAATGATGTTACCCGTCACCTAAACATTTACAATAGTATGGTTATCGGGATTCACAATTATTATCAAATCGCAACACAAGTCAATGCCGATTTGATGCCGATCCAGTATCAATTAACCCAAGTTGAGAAGCACAGATTTAAATACTTGGGAATAAAGAAGACATCAAAATATAAAACTCGTGATAAAGGTATTCGACCGTATCTAAAATCGAAAATGACAAGGTATATTAACGATATACCGATTATACCGATTGGTTTTATAAAGACGAGAACGGCTTTAATGAAGCACAACGGTGTGTGTAAGTATACAGAAGAAGGTAGAAAACTGATTCATAAAAAGCTTCAAGTAGTTTCAGTGCAAGCACTTCAATGGCTTAGAAGCCATCCAGTGATTGGCGAACGAGCAACAATTGAGTTTAACGATAATCGTATTTCTCTATTTGTGACCCAACAAGGAAAATGTGCGGTTACAGGTGAAGAACTGGATGTCATACAAATGCACTGTCACCATAAAATCCCATGGATCAAATCAAAAGATGACCGATACTCTAATCTCGTTTTGATTAGCGATACCATTCATCGATTGATTCACGCAACACGTGAAGACACACTTCTATCTTATTTGCAAGACCTTAACTTGTCGGATTCGGAATTAGAGAAAGTCAATAAATTGCGAGTAGCAGTAGGAAACACAAAAATTTCATTCAGTAATCAATTTAAAACCGGACTGAGACAAACATGAAGTAATGAACTAACGGGGGAACGCCGTGTACGGTGAAAGTCGTACGCACGGTGTGAAGTGGGGGAAAAACTGGCGATAACATCAAAGGTTTACCTATCGCTATCCAGCGGCAACGTTCTTCCGTCCAAGCAAGACATGCGATTGACACGACGCATTCAGGAATGTGGAGAGATGATGGGGATCGAAGTTCTTGACCATCTGATTATTGGCAGCAAACAATACTTTAGTTTGCGTGAAGAAGGATTAATGGAAAAAGAATGATGTAGCTTTCTTGCAAAAAAAAACAACCAAGTGTACAATTATAATGTAATTTTGTTTGGGAATAGAAGTTGAAACATCTGTTGCACCTCTATCGTACACGAGCAATGTTACAATCAAATAAGTGCTTTGGCACGAGGAGGGTATTATTAATGGAAAACGGAACAGTTAAATGGTTCAACGCTGAAAAAGGATTTGGTTTTATCTCACGTGAAGATGGAAGCGACGTATTCGTACATTTTTCAGCAATCCAAGGTGACGGATTCAAAACATTAGAAGAAGGTCAAGCAGTTACTTTTGACGTAGAAGATTCAGATCGTGGCCCACAAGCTACAAACGTTGAAAAAGCGTAATCTATACGAAAATATACTGTTATGAGGCTTGCTTCGTCATGGAGCGAACCAAATAATTGATGACAGAGGTTGAAACCAACGTGTTTCCCTCGAAAAATAAGATGAGACCCACAAAAATTGTTCTTTCACATTTTTGTGGGTCTCGCTTTTTTTTCTATAAAAATCTGGGAGTAGGACATTAGTTCTTACCACCTAAAACCGAATAAACGGCGGGAACAGAAGAACCGCTTCGATAAACAAGGCGCCAGCTACAAAAATTTGAAGAACAAATTTCGTGGCTGGCGCCTTGTTTATCGAGGTTGAACACTTATGTCGCAACCTCGGTTTTAAGTTAGTTTTGATCCGGTGTCATCACCATAGGGATGATCATTGGATGTCTTTCTGTACGATCGAACAAGTAAGGTTGTAATGCACCGACCATCGCTTCTTTTAATTTATGCTCCGAACAGTCGGGGGCATTTAGCACATCACGCAATGCGTGGAACAAAATACGTTGTGCTTCATTGATCATATCCCCTGATTCACGCATATAGACGAAGCCACGAGAAAGGATATCTGGTCCAGCTAGAATCTCTTTTTTCTTGATATCGACAGTTGTCACTGCAAGAACGAGTCCTTCTTCTGAAAGTAAATGACGATCTCGTAAAACAACATTACCGATATCACCGATTCCACTGCCATCGATATACACATCGCCAGCGACGAATTTTCCAGCTAAACGAGCAGAATCACTTGTCAATGCTAATACATCACCGTTTTCCATGATAAAACAATTCTCAGCTGGTACACCTGTGTCTTGTGCAAGAGAGGCATGGATCTTCAACATCCGAAACTCACCATGCACCGGTACAAAATATTTTGGCTTCATCAAACGAAGCATCAATTTTTGTTCTTCTTGACCACCATGACCAGATGTGTGGATATTATTGATTTTTCCATGAATTACTTCAGCACCAGCTTCAGACAATAAGTTGATCAAGTGGTTCACACTTGTTGTATTACCTGGGATCGGTGAGCTAGAAAAAATCACCGTATCATCTGGTTGGATTTGGATTTGACGATGGGTACCATTCGCAATGCGGCTCAATGCAGCCATTGGTTCACCTTGCGAACCTGTACATAGGATCATTGTTTCATTTGCAGGCAAACGATTGATTTCATGCGCATCGACAAAGGTACCGTCAGGCACTTTGATGTAGCCGAGACGTTGTCCGTTGACGATCGCATTTTCCATACTACGCCCGAAAACAGCAATTTTTCTACCCGTTGCTACAGCGGCTTCCGCTGCTTGTTGTAGACGGAAGATATTGGAAGCAAAGCTGGCAAAAATGATCCGACCTTCGATTTTCTCAAATATTTTCAAAATAGAAAGGCCAATCGTTTTTTCTGATTTCGTAAACGTTGGAATCTCTGCATTGGTACTATCTGAAAGGAGGCAAAGAACGCCTTCTTCTCCGATACGAGCCATTTTATGCAAATTTGCTGGTTCTCCTACAGGTGTAAAATCGAACTTGAAATCTCCAGTAGCCACGATGTTACCAGAAGGTGTTTTGACAACCACACCTAAAGCATCCGGAATACTATGGGTCGTTCGGAAAAAGCTGACGGATGTTTTTCTGAAACGGATCACAGTGTCTTCATTGATTTCATTTAGCACAGCGTCACGAAGTAAGCCATGTTCGTCCAGTTTATTTGTGATCAAAGCTAAAGCTAGAGGGCCAGCGTAGATCGGGATATTTGCTTGCTTTAATAAGTAAGGTATCCCACCAATATGGTCTTCGTGTCCATGAGTGATCACTAAAGCTTTGATTTTGTGTATGTTTTGTACGATATAGTTGTAATCAGGAATGACGTAGTCAATGCCAAGCAGTTCATCTTCTGGAAACTTGATTCCAGCGTCGATGATAATGATTTCATCTTGGAATTGTACCCCATACGTATTTTTCCCGATTTCACCTAATCCACCAATCGCAAAGACGCCTGTCTCATTATTTTTGATGGAAAGTTTCATCTTAAAACTCCACTAATGTGAATGCTGGGTTTTCTTTTTCGTATTCTAGATGGTTACCTTCTAGAAGTTGTACGAATTCGATATTGTATGGGGTATTTTCTTCCACTCGTTGGCGTGCTTCAACATCGCTGTTTGCTTCGATGTATAGCGATTGTGTTTCTTCACGTTTTGGGTTACGGATTTTTGACTCTTGATAATAAACTTTGTAAATCATGGTTTATGTCTCCTTTATCTGCTTAAAGCAGTAATTTAGCGTATTTTTTGGACAACACAAAACGAGGGGACAAGCCACCTGTGTTTTTTTATACTTTAAGAAAAATACTTGATTCTCCTTAAAGAGACAAGCCTCGCATTTGCTTATCCAATTGGAATATTTTTTACTCGGATCCTCTGTATGAAACATACAATAGTTAATTGCTATTCTAGCATAAATCAAGAGATAAGTATAGAAAACGGTCACTGTAAAATGAAAAAACGTACGAAGAGAAAATATTTTTCAGAAAAATTTCTTTTTAAAAAATGTAGTGTTCTATAAAGTAGTAGATTGTGCTACTATTGAAAGTAATGGCAAGATAGAATATTTAAAGGAGATGATAAAGTGAAGTTAATGTGGCATTACACCATGCGCTACAAAAAATATTTGGTGTTGAATTTTATTTGTGTGTTCGGTTTTATTCTGATCGAGCTAGGTCTACCAACTATTTTAGCACGCATGATCGATGTTGGAATCCTCAACGATGATTTTGACTATGTGAAACAACAAGGACTATTGATGATCGTGATTACTGTGATCGGGATCATAATGAATATATTTTTAGGTTATTTTGGGTCAAGGATCACGACGAATATCGTTGCAGACATTCGTGATGATCTGTTCAAACATATCCAAACGTATTCACATCAAGAGTATGAAACACTAGGCGTATCATCATTGATCACTCGTACGACCAATGATGCGTATCAAATCATGTTGTTTCTACAAAATATTTTAAGAATCGGTTTTATGGCACCGATGATGTTTGTTGTTAGTTTGTATATGGTTATGCGAACAAGTCCATCTCTTGGTTTATATGTAATTGGTGCATTGCCATTCTTATTATTGGCTGTTGTTGGGATTGCTAAGTTTTCTGAACCTTTATCAAAAATCCAACAAAAGAATTTAGACAGGATCAATAGTATCTTACGTGAAAACCTATCAGGTCTACGCGTTATCCGCGCGTTTGTAAATGAAAAATTCGAAGAAAAAAGATTTGAAAAAGTCAACGAGAACTATGCTTCAAGTTCTAAAAGCCTCTTTCGCTTGATGGCGGTTGCTCAACCTGGCTTTTTCTTCTTATTCAATATCGTGATGATTTTGATTATTTGGAGCGGTACGCTACAAATTGCAGATGGACAGTTGCAAGTAGGGAATCTAATTGCTTTTATTGAGTATATTTTCCACGCGTTGTTTTCATTTATGTTGTTTGCGAGTGTGTTTATGATGTATCCGCGAGCAGCAGTCTCTGCTAGTCGTATCCAAGAAGCTTTAAATGCTACTCCTGCTATTGTTGAAGATCCAAATGGCATATCAGAAACAAAAACGAAAGGCTACATCGAATTTAAAAATGTGACCTTCGCTTACCCTGGACATTCGCAAGAACCAGTGATCCGCAACGTCAGCTTTACTGCTTCACCTGGTGAAACAGTGGCATTTATTGGTAGTACAGGTAGCGGGAAGTCTACATTGATCCAATTGATTCCACGTTTTTATGATGTTACTCATGGTGAGATCCTGATTGACGGTGTAGATGTGCGTAAGTACAAGTTGAGTAAACTAAGACAAAAAATCGGGTTTATTCCACAGAAAGCACTATTGTTTACTGGGACGATCGCTGAAAACTTGAGATACGGAAAAGAAGATGCAACGCAAGAGGAAATGGAACGTGCGGCTGATATTGCGCAGGCGACTGATTTTATTTCTAAAAAAGCGGACGGTTATGATGAACATCTTTCTGAAGGTGGCGCAAACTTCTCAGGTGGGCAGAAACAACGGTTAGCCATTGCTCGGGCAATCATCCGCCGACCAGAAATCTATATTTTTGATGATAGTTTTTCAGCACTTGATTATCAAACGGATGCAAAACTTCGTGCAAGATTGAAAAAAGAAACAACTGAATCAACCGTATTGATCGTTGCCCAACGTGTGGGTACGATCATGCACGCCGATAAGATCATCGTATTGAATGAAGGAGAAGTAGTAGGCATGGGCACACATCGTGAACTACTAGAAAATTGTCCGATTTATTACGACATTGCCGCTTCTCAATTATCGAAGGAGGAACTAGCATGAAAAAAACCTTCGCTTCTTTTAAACGTTTAGCTCGCTATATCCGTCCTTACCGATTGACGTTTATCTTAGTGCTACTATTTACATTTTTAACGGTGGCTTTCAATGCGGCATTGCCTTATGTCGTCGGGCTTCCAACAACAGAAATCAGCAAAAATCTAGTGAATAATGAGGCAATCAATTTTTCTTATATCATCAACTGTTTGATTTGGATCGCGGTGGTTGGTACAGGTTATAGTATTTCTCAATTGCTTTCTGGGGTATTGATGACAAATGTTGTTCAGAGTGCCATGAAAGACTTGCGTAGAGATATTGAAGAAAAAATCAATCGTTTGCCGGTTTCTTATTTCGATAAAAATCAACAAGGAAATATTTTATCTCGTGTCACGAATGATGTAGATGCAGTTAGTGGCGCCTTGCAACAAGCCTTTATCGGTATCGTCAATGCAATCTTAGGGATTACGATGGCAGCAGCGATGATGTTTTATATCCAACCGGTCATGGCGTTGATTTCAATGATCATGATTCCAGCGTCAATTTGGATCTCTAAACGAGTGATCAATGCTTCTCAAAAATATTTCCAAGAAATGCAAAATTCTTTAGGTGAATTAAATGGCTATGTTCAGGAAAACATGACTGGATTCAGTGTGTTAAAAGTATACGGTCGTGAGAAAGAAACATTTGAAGGATTTCATAAGGTCAACCATAGCTTGAAACATTTTGGGTTTCGAGCAGCCTTTATTTCTGGATTGATGATGCCGTTAGTACAATTAACTGCCTACGCTACGTATATCGGTATGGCAGTTTTAGGAAGCTTTTATGTGATTTCTGGAGTCATTGTGGTTGGGCAATTACAAGCCTTTATCCAATATATTTGGCAAATCAGCCAACCAATGGGTAATGTGACGCAATTATCTTCCGTATTGCAAAGTGCATCCGCAGCCACGAAACGGGTATTTGAGATTTTAGATGAACCTGAGGAAAAAGAAAACAAGACCGATGTTCCTTTGCCAGAAACGATCCATGGAAATGTTTCGTTTGAACATGTCGATTTTGCTTATGATCCGAAGAAACCTTTGATCCAAGACTTGAACTTTGAAGTGAAAGCTGGACAAATGGTGGCAGTTGTCGGACCGACGGGCGCTGGGAAAACAACATTGATCAACTTATTGATGCGTTTTTATGATGTGACGCATGGCGCGATCAAAATTGATGGTATTGATACGAAAGCGATGAGCCGAAGTGATGTTCGTTCCATGTTTGGGATGGTACTGCAAGATGCTTGGTTGTACGAGGGAACGATTGCCGACAACATTCGTTTTGGTAAATTAGATGCAACAGATTATGAGATCGTTGATGCAGCGAAAACAGCGAATGTGGATCATTTTATCCGAACGATGCCTGATGGTTATGAAATGGAGATCAATTCAGAAGGAGATAATGTCTCGTTGGGACAAAAACAATTGCTGACGATTGCTCGTGCGGTTGTTTCCGATCCGAAGATATTGATTCTGGATGAGGCGACTAGTTCCGTTGATACGAGACTTGAAGCGTTGATCCAAAAAGCAATGGATAAAGTGATGGAAGGACGAACGAGTTTTGTGATCGCTCACCGTCTATCAACGATCCGTGAAGCCGATCTGATCTTAGTGATGGATCAAGGCCAAATCATTGAAAAAGGAACACATGAAAGTTTATTAGCAAAAGGCGGTTTCTATGAGAAACTTTATAACAGCCAATTTGCTGAAGCAGCGGAATAATGAAAAGAGGTTTCTAGAGGCGAACAGCCTTCTAGGACCTTTTTTCTTCAATAAATGAAAAGAGGGAAAAAGATGGCAAGGTTTATAGCAGATAATGCGACGGTTATCGGTGATGTAGAATTAGGAGAAGATGTCACGGTTTGGTACCAAGCAGTGGTTCGTGGCGACAGCAATTGGATCAAGATCGGCAAAGGAACCAATATCCAAGATGGGACGGTCATCCATGTCGATCATGATGCCCCAGTTGAGATTGCTGAAAATGTCACAGTCGGACATCAATGTATGCTTCATGGCTGTAAAATTGAAAAAGGCGCATTGATCGGCATGGGAGCGACTGTTTTGAACCATGCAGTCATTGGGGAGAATAGTTTGATCGGAGCAGGCTCACTTGTGACAGAAGGAAAAATCATCCCACCGAATGTTTTAGCTTTTGGTCGACCAGCCAAGGTAATCCGTCCGTTAACAGAAGAAGAAATCCAAAAAAATAAACAGAATATCACGCATTATATCGAAATGGGACAAAAACATGCAGAAGGATTCTTCAAAGAATGGCAACAATAGTTTTAACACATGTTTTTACAGCAAAAAAAGAAGGTCTGTCATCCAAGGATGAAGGCCTTCTTTTTTGATCTTGATAGGTTGATTAGCTTAATGAAGCACTGTTTTCCATGACTTCATCGATCAAGCCATATGCTTTGGCTTGTTCAGCAGTCATATAGTTGTCACGATCTGTATCTTTTTCAATCACTTCGATTGGTTGACCAGTACGTTCCGCTAAGATTTTATTCAAACGTTCGCGGGTTTGTAAGATATGACGTGCAGCGATTTCGATTTCTGTTGCTTGTCCTTGTGCGCCACCAAGTGGTTGGTGGATCATGATTTCAGCATTTGGTAAAGCAAATCGTTTTCCTTTTGTTCCGGCAGTCAATAAGAAACTTCCCATTGAAGCAGCCATCCCCATAACGATTGTTTGGACATCTGCTTTGACAAAATTCATTGTGTCATAGATGGCCATTCCAGCAGTCACAGAACCACCAGGTGAGTTGATATAGATGTAAATGTCTTTTTCAGAATCTTGTGCATCTAGAAATAGCAATTGTGCGATGATTGAGTTTGCTAGATCATCTGTTACTTGTCCACTCAACATGATGATGCGGTCTTTCAGTAAACGTGAGTAAATATCGTAGGCTCTTTCCCCACGTGAGGATTGTTCAATAACTGTAGGAATTAAATTCATAATAAGGTTCCTCCTTGATTTGTTTAGAAATAGTGTAACATAAATTGATTTTGATTACCTACAAAGTAGTATACATTTTTGGTCAATAAAGGTCAAATGAAAAAACTTTCCGAGAGCTAGTCTCATAAAGTGAGTTTATGTTATGATAAAAAAGAAATCAATAAGAAGGAGGAACCGTAATTGGTAATTGCTATCACAGGTTTTATCGGTGTATTAGTAGGAGCGATCTTAGTCTACTTAGGGATGGCGATCCAAATGCGTCATCTTGAGAATAAAGAGCAACGTAGACGCGAATTGGAACTGAAAGTCAAAGAAATCGAAACATTGAATCAATTAAATAAAAAAATCAATGAGATTCTCCAAAAGCGTGCGAGCTTGTTGGAAGAATATGTCAGCTTTGATGCTTTTGACGATTGTTATATCACAATCGATGACTTTGCGTATCTGCAATCATTTTCTGCACAAAATAATTTTTATTTACCAAATTATATTTTAGATGAATTATTCCAAAATATCGCTCATCGCAAAGTGATTCTTTCACCGGATGAAACGATGAAGATCGGCGGCTATGCTTACAAAGGTGGGCGTGTCATTTTGGAAAACTTTACAGATAATTTGACCGCAATGATCAATGAGAAAAAATCCCAGTTGAAAAATACGACGAGACAACCAATCGGCTTTTTCTCAAAAGATGATGTGTGGAGCTAAACAAAACATATTGTTTATTCAAGGATAAGAGAAACTAAACATTTTGATAAAGTAAAAGTTTGGGCACTTACAAGGAGTCCAAGCTTTTTCTTTTTTGTTCCTGTGGTAAAATAGAGATGATCGGAGTGAGGACTATGGTACAGATTTATGCACATCGAGGAAGTAAAGGAACCCATCCGGAAAATACATTGCCCGCCTTTTCTGAAGCAGTAAGAGTGGGGGCGGACGGGATCGAGCTAGATGTCCATCTTAGTAAGGACGGTCAAGTAATCGTTATCCATGATGAAACCGTTGATCGAACAACCAACGGCAAAGGCCTTGTTCGAGAAAAGACTCTCGAAGAGCTGAAAAAATTGAATGCAGGTAGTTGGTTTAGTAAAGATTTCCCAGCAGCGAAAATCCCTGCGCTAAAAGAAGTACTCTCGCTACTTCTCCAAAAAAATTATCGAGGAACATTGATGATCGAAATCAAAACGGACAAGTATGAGTATGAAGGGATCGAAGCACAAGTGTCTGAACTCATGACAAAAAATGAGTGGCCGTTTCGTCATGCTTATTGTAGTTTCAACCTTCGTTCATTAGAACGTTTATCCGTCATCGAACCAGACGCACAACTGGATCTTTTAATGAGTGATTCAATGAAAAAATTAGATCTAGCTAAGACCTTACCTTTTATTGAAGGTCTTCACCCTAAAGCAACTTGGGCATTTGCGCATCCTCAGGAAATACAAGAGTTTCCAAAGCGTATTCGTCTTTGGACAGTCAATACGACAGAAGAGCTTGAAAGAGGATTAAAGGAACCTGTGGATGCACTCATCACAGACTTTCCTGAACGTGCTTGGTATGTTAAACAATTAATGAAAAAGTAGGAGCCATATGGAAAAAGTATTAGTGATCGTAGGACCCACAGCAGTTGGTAAAACAGCGTTAAGTGTGACACTTGCCCAAAAATTCAACGGCGAGATCATCAGTGGAGATTCCTTACAAATTTATAAACATCTGGATATCGGTACGGCAAAAATCAAGCCAGCTGAAATGATGGGGATCCCTCATCATTTGATTGATGTGATCGAGCCAGACCAGCAGTATTCGGCAGCGGATTTTCAACAGGCAGGTCGCAAGTTGATCAAGGAAATCACCGAAAGAGGACATTTGCCGATCATCGTCGGTGGCACCGGTTTATATATTCAATCGTTATTGTACGATTTTCAATTAGGAGCAAATGAAGAAACGGATTCTGCTATTCGAGAGAAATATGAAAAAATGGCTGAAGAACTAGGAAAAGAAAAACTTTGGGCTTATTTGAATGAACGCGATCCGCTTGCGGCGGGAAAAATCCATTGGAATAATCAGCGAAAAGTGATTCGCGCATTAGAAGTATTTGAGACAACAGGCTACAGTATCATGGCACCGAAAGAAAGACCTGAGTGCTTGTATGATTATTATATGATCGGTCTGGATACGGAGCGTGAGTTCCTTTATAGTAGAATCAACCAACGAGTGGATCAAATGCTCACAGAGGGATTGATTGCAGAAGCAAGAAAGGTCTATGAATTAGGGGCGGTTCAAGCCAGTCAAGGGATCGGCTATAAAGAATTCTTTCCTTATTTTGAAGAAAACATCACTCTAGATGAGGCAGTCGAACAAATCAAATTGAACTCTCGGCGCTATGCCAAACGACAACTGACTTGGTTTCGTAATCGCTTGACGGCGCATTGGTTCGATCTCTTGAAAAAACCGACAGATCTAGCAGAGATCGAAAATGCCATCGAAGGTTGGCTGAAAGAGGTGAGGACATGAGAGAAGCAAAAGAAAAAGTAATCATTGTTGGTGTGGAAACGGAAGAAAATCAGCGATATTTTGCTGAATCAATGAAAGAATTGGAACAATTGATCGATACAGCAGCTGGTGAAGTCGTATATAGACTCACGCAAAAACGACCGCAAGTGGATCGTCAAACGTTGATCGGTAAAGGAAAGCTTCAAGAATTGACTCAATTAGCAGATGCTTATGAGGCAGATCTTGTCATATTCAACCACGAATTGACTCCGCGTCAAAGTCAGCTGATTACCGATGCAGTAGGGGCGCCGGTCATTGATCGAGTCCAATTGATCTTGGATATCTTTGCGATGCGTGCGCGATCTAAAGAAGGAAAACTGCAAGTCGAATTGGCGCAATTGCAATACCTACTACCTCGTCTTGCTGGACAAGGCGAGTCGCTTTCTCGTCTTGGTGGTGGGATCGGTACAAGGGGACCAGGAGAAACGAAACTGGAAACGGATCGTCGGCATATCCGCAACAAGATCTTAGGCGTAAAAAGAGAGCTAAAAGCAGTGGAGGCCCATCGAGAACGTAATCGGCAAAAAAGACAAAGTAGTGAAGTGTTTCAAATTGGTTTGATCGGTTACACGAATGCGGGTAAATCAACAATCCTTAATTTATTGACGCAGGCCGAATCATATGCGAAAGATCAACTATTTGCCACCCTTGATCCGCTGACGAAAAAATGGCGTTTTGCGGAAGGATTCGAATTGACTGTAACGGATACCGTTGGTTTTATCCAAGATCTGCCCACCCAGTTGATTGATGCGTTCCATTCAACCCTTGAAGAAAGTCAAGGGATGGATCTCTTGCTTCATGTTGTCGATGCAAGTTCTTCTGATCGAATCTTGCAAGAACAAACAGTTTTAAAGTTGATGGACGAGTTAGATATGAAAGAAATGCCTGTATTGACTGTCTATAATAAATCAGACCAGATCGACACAGCAGGGTTTACACCGACTTTATTTCCGAATGTCTTGATTTCTGCTCAGACACAAGAGGGGAAAGAACGCTTGATCGAGGCCATCAAACGGCAGTTGATGGAGTTGATGCTTCCTTATACGAAACTTGTGCCGAGTGACCAAGGACAAACATTAAGTGAGTTGAGACGGCAGACACTTGTATTAGATGAACACTTCATTGAAGAACAAAATAGCTATGAAGTACGTGGGTTTGCGAATAAAAATTCAAAATGGCTAAAAAAAGATGAGTTATTTTAAAAATGAAATAATAAGAAAATACGAGCTTGATCGACTTCATTTAGAAGTGGATCAAGTTTTTTTATAAAAAAAATCGTTCCTTATGTAAGGAAACCTAACATGAGAGGTTGACAGTCTTTTTTGTGATTGGTATACTTTATTCAATTGATAGGACGAAAGGAGACGTCAGATGGGAGAAAAGGAATTACGTCGTTCAATGTCAGTATTTCCAATTGGTACAGTTATGAAACTAACAGACTTGACTGCTCGACAAATCAGGTATTATGAAGAACAGGAATTTGTTCACCCTGAGAGAAGTGAAGGGAATCGACGCATGTATTCACTGAATGATATCGATATTTTATTAGAGATCAAAGACTATCTTTCAGAAGGATTGAATATGGCTGGAATCAAACGGGTCTATGAAATGGCACAGGCGAAAAAACAAGAAGAAAAAAGTAAAAAACCGCTGACCGATCACGACGTTCGTCAAATTTTCCGTGATGAGATATTAGCTCAAGGCGGGTTAGCCAAAACAGGACATTATCAGTCACAAGGCTTGCAACAACGTCAATACTTTGACTGAATGAAATAAAAAAAAGAAAGAGGGATACCATGGTAAAGAAACAAATCACAGGCGAAGAGATTAAACGAATCATTGAGGATGAGAACGTACGCTTTTTACGTTTGATGTTTACAGATATATTAGGAACAATCAAAAATGTTGAAGTTCCAGTGAGTCAAATCGACAAAGTACTTGAGAATAAAATGATGTTTGATGGTTCTTCGATTGAAGGATTTGTCAGAATCGAAGAAAGTGATATGTACTTGTATCCTGATCTTTCTACTTGGATGATTTTCCCATGGGAAAGCGACCACGGCAAAGTGGCGCGCCTGATTTGTGATATTTATAATCCAGACGGTACTCCGTTTGCTGGTGACCCTCGTGGCAATCTGAAACGTTCATTAAATGATATGAAAAAACTTGGCTTTACCTCATTTAATTTAGGACCTGAACCAGAATTCTTCTTGTTCAAATTAGATGAAGATGGTGGCATCACAACGACGTTGAATGACAAAGGTGGTTACTTCGATTTTGCACCAACGGATCTAGGCGAAAATTGCCGTCGAGATATCGTATTGGAATTAGAAAGCTTAGGCTTTGAAGTGGAGGCTTCTCACCATGAAGTGGCTCCTGGACAACACGAGATCGACTTCAAATATGCGGATGTCGTTGATGCTTGTGACAATATCCAAACGTTTAAATTAGTCGTGAAAACCATCGCTCGTAAACATGGCTTGCATGCGACTTTCATGCCAAAACCATTATTCGGGATCAACGGTTCTGGCATGCACTGCAATATGTCTCTATTCAATGAAGATGGAAATGCCTTTTACGATAAAGACGGAGATTTAGAATTAAGTCAAACTGCGTATCATTTCTTAGGTGGCTTATTGAAACATGCGCGCGCGTATACGGCAGTCTGCAATCCAACGGTCAACTCTTATAAACGTTTAGTTCCAGGTTACGAAGCACCTGTTTATGTGGCATGGAGTGGACGTAATCGTTCGCCATTGGTACGTGTACCGGAATCTCGTGGTTTATCCACTCGTTTAGAATTACGTTCTGTCGATCCAGCAGCGAACCCATACCTAGCAATGGCTGTTTTATTACAAGCAGGTTTAGATGGTATCCGTAATGAATTGACACCACCACCGGCTGTTGATCGTAACATCTACGTGATGAACGAAGAAGAACGTGAAGAAGCACAAATCCAAGATCTGCCATCAACGATCCACAATGCCATCAAAGAATTACGCAAAGACAAAGTAATGATCGATGCGTTAGGCAATCATATCTTTGCAAACTTTGTGGAGGCAAAACGTCTGGAATGGGCTGCCTTTAGACAAACCGTTTCTGAATGGGAAAGAGAACAATATTTAGAGCTTTATTGATCCAGTTTGTAGAAAATAATAAAAAATGTAAAATGCCGAATCTATGGAGTAACATCCATGATTCGGCATTTTTTTATCTACGGAATATGCATTTCTTGTAAGTATATTAATTAGTTTTGCGATGAATTTTAAGGAACTGATTTACTGCTATTTATTTAATATCATATGTAAACATCAATCGATTGTATGTGTGTGTTTCACTCGCCATTGTTCTAATTTAATAGTTAACCAGAAACCATATATTCCTAAAGTAATGAGAGTGAGTAATAACCATTTGATCCAATGACCAAATAATTGCATTGCTGTACCATCGAAATAAAGTCTTTTTCCGTTGATTACAGTATGTTTGATTTTCCAATTATACAAAAAACAAAATCCCCAAGGTGCGCAGATACCTAACATTAATATGGTGATAAGTGAAGCTAAAATCGATGTACCAATATAAGTAGCAAGTCCACCATCAAAATAAGATTCTTTCATAAATATTCCTCTTTTCTGGATATATTTTTTAATTCAATATTAATAGTAACATTTTCTGCCTATATTTTCCTAAAATTTCGGTAACATTTCCTATGTTGCCATTTTCCCTCTTACTTTGATCAATTGAATACTAATCAAAGTCTTTTACGAAAGTGAGTGTATCCTTGTTTAGTGAATTTGTTCAATCACAATTGAATACTTGACTTTCGTTTAGATAGCTTGTAATATACACCTTGGGCACCCTTTTAGAGGGTCAGAAGTTTACAGAAATCAACGCTCCCTATTCTTTAGAAGGATAGGGAGCCTTATTTATTTTCTTAGACTTTTCCTGCAGATAAAACAAGAAGGAGTTTTTGAACATATGACAAAATACATTTTTGTGACAGGCGGCGTGGTTTCATCGATTGGTAAAGGGATCGTAGCAGCATCTTTAGGCCGTTTGTTGAAAAATCGTGGATTGAAAGTAACGATCCAAAAATTTGATCCATACATCAACGTGGACCCAGGAACAATGAGTCCATACCAACACGGAGAAGTTTTCGTTACAGATGATGGAGCAGAAACGGATTTGGACTTAGGCCACTACGAACGTTTTATTGACATCAACTTGAACAAATACTCCAATGTGACGACAGGAAAAATTTATTCAGAAGTTTTACGTAAAGAACGTAAAGGGGAGTACTTAGGGGCAACTGTCCAAGTGATTCCGCATATTACGAATGAAATCAAAGAAAAAATCATGCGTGCAGCTAAAATGACTGACTCAGATATCATTATCACAGAGGTCGGCGGCACAGTTGGGGATATTGAATCACTGCCATTCTTAGAAGCGTTGCGTCAAATGAAAGCTGATGTTGGTTCTGATAACGTGATGTATATCCATACAACGTTGATTCCTTATTTAAAAGCGGCTGGTGAAATGAAAACTAAACCAACACAACATAGCGTGAAAGAGTTACGTGGATTAGGTATCCAACCAAATATCTTAGTCGTGCGCACAGAGCAACCTGTATCTCAAGATGTCAAAAATAAATTGGCACAATTTTGTGACGTTGAACCAGAAGCCGTGATCGAATCGCCAGACGTAGATACACTATATTCAATCCCGTTATTATTGCAATCACAAGGAATGGATCGGATCGTTTGTGATCATTTGAAGCTCTCAACGCCAGAAGCAGATATGACAGAATGGAAAGCATTAGAAAATCGTGTCTTGAACTTGAAGAAAAAAGTTCGCATTGCTTTAGTAGGGAAATATGTTGAATTACCTGATGCGTATATTTCAGTTGTGGAAGCATTGAAACATTCAGGCTTTGCATTTGATGCAGATATCGAATTGGATTGGGTCAAAGCACATGAATTGACGAGTGAAAATGTGGACGAACGATTGAAAGAGGCAGATGGGATCTTAGTACCAGGTGGTTTTGGTGATCGAGGAATCGAAGGGAAAATCGAAGCCATTCGTTATGCTCGTGAAAATGATGTCCCATTCTTAGGGATTTGTTTAGGGATGCAAATGGCTTGTGTTGAATTTGCTCGCAATGTCGTAGGTCTAGAAGATGCTGCTTCAGCAGAAACAATTCCAGAAACGACAAACAACATCATCGACTTGATGGCAGATCAAGAGAACGTTGAAAATCTTGGTGGAACATTGCGTTTAGGGCTTTACCCATGTAAAGTCAAAAAAGGCACGACTACTGCTACAGCTTATGATGGTGCAGAAGTTGTCCAAGAACGTCACCGTCATCGCTATGAATTCAACAACAAATATCGTCAACAATTTGAAGCACATGGTTTAGTCTTTTCAGGTGTATCTCCAGACAATCGTTTAGTTGAGATCGTTGAGATCACCGAGAAGAAATTCTTTGTTGGATGTCAATTCCATCCAGAATTGATCTCACGTCCGAACCGTCCACAGAAATTGATCAAAGCATTTGTTGGTGCTTCGTTAACGGAACGCGAATCAAAATAAAAAATGCTAGGAATTGATCCGTCAAAATCAGCGGGTGTCAAATTATTAGAATTGTTATTAATAAATATTTTAAATGTTTATAGAGAACCTTTTACCTACGATATTTCAGTGAATTTTATTTATTTAATGAAAAAAGCGTCTTGAAAATTTTCATTTTTATTGATTTTAGTAGAAAACTAGTGAAATGTTTGGTAAAATAGGTTCGTTGGTTAAGGATCATCTTAACAAATTTAGTTTTCACAAAATTTAGGAGGAATTTATTATGCCAGTAGTATCAGGAGCTGAATTTTTACAAGCTGCTCGTAAAGGCGGTTATGCTGTCGGCGGGTTCAACACAAACAACTTAGAATGGACTCAAGCGATCTTAGAAGCAGCTGAAGCTAAAAAAGCACCAGTACTTATCCAAACTTCAATGGGTGCAGCTAAATACATGGGTGGTTACAAAGTATGTAAAGACATGATCACTAATTTAGTTGAATCAATGAACATCACTGTTCCAGTGGCAATCCATTTAGACCACGGTGACTACGATGCTGCATTAGAATGTATCGAAGTTGGCTATACTTCAGTTATGTTCGATGGTTCTCATTTACCATTCGAAGAAAACTTGAAATTAGCTAGAGACGTTGTTGAAAAAGCTCACGCTAAAGGAATCTCAGTTGAGTGTGAAGTTGGTTCAATCGGTGGAGAAGAAGATGGAATCATCGGAACAGGCGAATTAGCAGACATCGAAGAATGTAAACAAATGGTAGCAACAGGTATTGACTACTTAGCATGTGGTATTGGTAACATCCACGGTCAATATCCAGAAAACTGGAGCGGATTAGCATTTGATCACTTACAAGCAATTGCTGATGCTGTAGGTTCAGATGTACCTTTAGTATTACACGGCGGATCTGGTATTCCTCAAGATCAAATCGAAAAAGCTATCTCAATGGGTATTTCTAAAGTAAATGTGAACACTGAATTCCAATTATCATTTGCTGCAGCAACTCGTGAATATATCGAAGCTGGTAAAGACCGCGAAGGTAAAGGATTTGACCCTCGTAAATTATTAGCACCAGGTAAAGCAGCAATCGTTAAAGATGCTGAATCTCATATCGACTGGTTCGGTTCTGCTAACAAAGCATAATCGATTAAAGTTAGATCAAACGAGATAACTGATAGAAGAGAACAATGTGCCGATCCGGCGATTGTTCTCTTTTTTTATTTAAATAAAAGGAACGATACTCGTTTCTTCGTTTCATCTATGATAAAATACAAGCATATGTATAAAATTTGAGGAATAAACAAGGTGGGGAACAAATGAAAAAAATAATCATCGAAGGAAATCGTCCATTGACTGGTGAAGTAACGATCAGTGGTGCTAAAAACAGTGCAGTTGCCTTAATACCAGCAGCGATTTTAGCAGATTCTCCTGTGATCTTGGAAGGTGTACCTGACATTCAAGATGTTCATTCATTGATAGAAATTTTAGAAATCATGGGCGCGACTGTCCGTTTTGAAAACAATGTATTAGAAATCGATCCACGCGGTGTCGTTTCAGTACCGATGCCAAGTGGGAAGATCAATAGCTTGCGTGCTTCTTACTATTTTATGGGCACGTTATTAGCTAAATTTGGCGAAGCAGTTGTTGGTCTACCAGGCGGCTGTTACCTTGGTCCGCGTCCAATCGACCTTCATATCAAAGGATTTGAAGCGTTAGGAGCAAAAGTCACAAATGAACATGGTGCGATGTACCTACGAACAGAAAACAAAACGCTTCATGGAAATCGTGTGTTTATGGATGTGATTTCTGTTGGTGCAACGATCAATATCATGTTAGCCGCAGTGAAAGCAAAAGGACAGACGACGATCGAAAATGCGGCGCGTGAACCTGAAATCATTGATGTTGCGACATTATTGAACAATATGGGTGCCAAGATCCGTGGAGCAGGCACTGACGTGATTCGTATTGAAGGAGTAGAAGAACTGCATGGTTGCCGTCATTTCATGATTCCTGACCGTATCGAAGCAGGGACTTATTTGGCTGTAGCTGCTGCTGCAGGAAATGGTATAAAAATCAAGAATGTGATCTATGAGCATCTTGAAAGTTTTATTGCTAAACTTCAAGAAATCGGTGTGAGCATGAAAATCAGTGAAGATGAGATCGAAGTCTATCCTTCAAAGAATTTAAAAGCCGCGAATGTGATGACTTATCCGTATCCAGGTTTTGCCACAGACTTACAACAACCGTTGACACCGTTATTATTGATGACTACAGGAACTGCTGAGATCGTGGATACGATCTATTCGAAGCGAGTGAATCATGTTCCTGAATTAGCACGAATGGGTGCTGATATCTCAGTAGAAGGGAATATGATCATCCTGAATGGGCCGAATAAACTCCATGGCGCTGAAGTTGTTGCTTCAGATCTACGCGCAGGGGCTTGTTTAGTGATTGCAGGATTGATGGCAGAAGGCACGACAACGATTTATAATGTCGAATATATTTTGCGTGGCTATGATCATATCATCGAGAAATTAACAGCAATCGGAGCAAGTATCAAAATGGTGGAGGAAGTGGAAGCCGAATGAGCGATTATTTGACAATGGCCGAACTGGAAAACAAAACACTGAAAGATGTTTACAGTTATGCAAAAGAATTCAAGATTCCTTATTACAGTAAGATGAACAAAAAGGAATTATCCCTAGCTGTTATTCGAGCTCAGGCTGAAAAACAAGGCTTTTACTATATGGAGGGGATTTTAGATATCGTTGGACAAGACGGCTATGGTTTTTTGCGTCCGATCAACTATGGTCCAAGTGTCGAAGATATTTATATCTCTGCCTCCCAAATTCGTCGCTTCAGTTTAAGAAACGGTGACAAAGTAGCTGGTAAAGCAAGACCGCCTAAAGAATCAGAACGATATTACGGATTGATGCACGTTGAAAGTGTCAATGGGAGAGATCCGGAAGATGCGAAAGAGCGCCCGCATTTCCCAGCATTGACGCCGCTTTATCCGGAGAAGCAACTTCGTTTAGAAACGACACCGCAACAAATTGCAACACGCATGATCGATATTTTCTCGCCGATTGGCTTTGGACAACGTGGGTTGATCGTTGCACCGCCGAAAGCAGGAAAAACATCCATCTTGAAAGAAATCGCTAATGGAATCACTGAAAATCATCCAGAAGTGGAATTGATCGTTCTATTGATCGACGAAAGACCTGAAGAAGTAACCGATCTTGAGCGTAGTGTCAAAGGCGATGTGGTTTCTTCCACATTTGATCTGCAACCACAAAACCACACGCGGGTTTCTGAATTGGTTTTAGAGCGTGCCATGCGTTTAGTTGAAGATAAACGGGATGTCGTCATCTTGATGGACAGTATCACTCGCTTGGCTCGTGCTTATAATCTAGTGGTACCACCAAGTGGTCGTACATTGAGCGGAGGGATCGATCCTGCTGCACTGTACAAACCGAAAAAATTCTTTGGCGCTGCCAGAAATATTGAAGAAGGCGGTAGCTTAACGATTTTGGCTACGGCATTAGTTGATACAGGGAGTCGGATGGATGATGTCATCTACGAAGAATTCAAAGGAACAGGGAACTTAGAATTACAACTCTCTCGTGAACTATCAGAGCGACGTATTTTCCCTGCTATCGACATCAAAAAATCAGGTACTCGTAAAGAAGAGTTATTGATGGATAGTGATCAGCTAGAAGAAATCTGGAAACTCCGTAAGCATATGATTGGCGACTCATTAGAATATACGGAACAATTGATTCGTTTCTTGCGAAAAACTAAAAATAACCAACAATTTTTTAAAGATTTCCAAGATGTTTCTTTTGGCAAAAAAAATCCCACAAGAAATTTAAAAAGATAATTGCAAGCTTATAGGAAACATGGTAAGATGTAAATGTTGTAAATCGACAAATCAACTCTGGTTCAGCAAATGAAGCAGGGCAAAGGAGCGAATAGCATGAAAGAAAATATCCATCCAGATTACCATCCAGTCGTATTTTTGGATTCTACAACTGGTTTCAAATTCTTGTCAGGTTCAACAAAAACTTCACAAGAAACAGTTGAATGGGAAGACGGTAATACATACCCAGTCATCCGTGTCGAAGTAACTTCTGACTCACATCCATTCTACACTGGACGTCAAAAATTCACACAAGCAGACGGACGTGTGGACCGTTTCAACAAAAAATACGGTCTCAAAGACGAAAACGCTGCGGAATAATAAAAACATTGTTAAGTCAAGTTTTAGCAGACTATCCTATCAGGATAGTCTGCTTTTTTGATCTTTTGTAATTCTTATGTAGAGCTCATAAAAACTGCAAAACGATTTGCTGTTTCTTCTGATTACTGGTTATGTGTTTACGAATAATCTTAAATGTTAGGTTTATTCGTTTGTTATATCTAAATAATTTCTTGAGCCTTCACAAAATAATAATATGCTTCTGGACTAAATTTTTTAATCTTTCCCATTTTTTTAAAGAGTGGAACACCAGTTAGCTCAGATAAAGGTTTAGAGGAATTGTAATGGTCAATATTAGTATGATTAGATTTTAACAGACAAGCTAAATATGCAGCTTTAGAAGCACTGACCACAGCTTCTTCTAAAATATAGTTTCTACTAATGATATGAGACTTGATTCTACGTATTCCATCTTCTAATTTTAAGAATGTTTCTTTATAGCTACTACCACGCCCTCCAATGATACATGCGGTCTTTAAGATATCGTCTAAAACATCCTCAGGATTCAAGCTACTTAATTCGCGATATATAAGTTCTTGTTTAGCACATTTGATGAATGCAGCTCTTATTTTACCTAAATCAATTGCTTGATCAAATAAACTTTCAATATCAAATAACTGCTTAATAATTTCCATTTCTTTTCCTTTATTGTAAGGAATACCAGTAGTATTTGGGGCAAATGCAGTTAACTTATCGCCTAGAATGTTTTCGATATCTGGGACGGAAACTATTTTGTTTGGTGGTGAAGTAACAACAAAAGGACTTTTGATTGGAAGTTCTATTAAATGATTGTAGGGAGAGGGTTCAAATAAAATATCAAGTAACACATAAGATTCTGTACCATCTAATGGCGATGGATAGAAAAACTTGAAATGGACCTTTGGAATCTCAGTTTGATAGCGTGATTGTTCTTCAAATCGGGTAAAAATAGAACAGTCAATAATTGTTTGTAACGTATCAGAAAGTTTTTCTTTGGAGATTATTTCAGTAATAACAATATCAATATCAATAGAGAATCGTTTGATTTTTTCCAGTAATAAAAGTAAACAAGTTCCACCCTTGAAAATAAACTCTAATTGAGTATCTGTAAGCTTTTCTAGTAAATATAAAGCGTGAGTTACTTTGTCCAATAAGTTATGATCTAAATTTTGATAGTTATTTTCTACAGAGGCATACCAGTCAGTAGTAAAACTTGATTCTTGAATCATTCTTCTTCTCCTTATATAGGCAATATTTTTTTAAGTTCTTGGTGTACATTTCTCTTGTTTGCGTAACGAGTAAGTGTTGAATAATTAATATTGTACGTATCTAGAGCAGTAGAGATAATTGTATGGATTTCTGAAGAACTGATTGGAAGAATAATCGGATTGTTCACAAGTAAATCGACAATTAATTTTTCTATTTTAGGAGTATAAAAGCTTCCATCAAACCTATTTAAAGGAGCATCAACATATAACCTATTGACAATAATATTTTCTTCTGAAGGGTTAATATAGTAGTCATACATCTTTTGATCCGGAGATACAAAAGTATTTGGAAACCGTTCCTTCAAATAATGAAAGGCAGCATTTAAGGTATCAATCTCAATCTCAATGATCAGATTATTTGTCTGATACATGTGATTGGATAGATTCCCAATCCATCCTGTAGAGTATATACTGAAATTCATATACGGAAACTTGGTTTGTAAAAGGTTGGCTATGCGTAAAATTTTATCATTAGGTGCTAAAGCAAATGTCTCCTTTTCATTGAGTGCATAGACACCTCTTTTGGGACTATATATGATTCCTTGTTGTTTGAGCGCATAAATTCGCCAACGTAAGGTATTCAATGGTAATTCGGGAGTGAATTGCCGATAAAATACCAAGAGTTCTTGCGTGGAAACTTCTGATTTATTTTTTAAATAATTAATTAGCTCATTTTTGTATAAATTACTAGACATAATAATTCTCCTGGGCAAATAATTGGGTTTAAACGTATTTTCAACCCGAATGTTTGCTTAATTCTACCAAATAATTGGGTGTAAATCAAATTATGCCCCGAATATTTTTATTATTCTAATCTCTAATTTTAAAAGTCTGACTTGTGATAATATAGATTACAAAAGAGATGGCAAAACCTCATATTAATTCCTTGGTAATTAATGATCTCTTGCAACAAAAACATGTAAGAGAAGAGGCGCAGAAAAAGGAGAAAAAAATGAAGGATAAAAAAGCTTTTTTGTGTTTGATGTTCGGTCAAGCAGTAGCGAATATCGGCGATACGATCTATACAGTAGCAATCATCAGTGCTGTTTTTTCTTGGACAAATTCAGCATTTGCTTCAGCCGTTGTACCAGTCGTCGTTACAGGAGCAATGATGTTGGCTAGCTTTTTGACACCCTTATTCTCCATGAAAATATCGCTTGATAGAATGTTGAAATGGAGTCAAATAATGAAGACCATTTTTTTGACTGTTCTAGCAGCCTATCTCTCTTATCTGCCTAAACCAATTAACCTAGGCGTGATTTACTTTTTGATTGCTTGTATTGCATTTTTAGATGGATGTGCGGAACCAGTCAGTATGGCACTTATTCCTCGATATATCAAAAAAGATCAGTTGATTCGGGCAAATAGCTTATTTAGCACGATGCTTCAAGTCGTTAATATCGGAAGTTGGGCGGTAGGTGCTTCTCTACTTATCTGGTTTTCTGTTTCTGAGCTAGTTTGGATAGACGTGGGACTATTTTTAGTTTGTTCTGTTTTATTTTTATTTCTACCTAGAGCTGTTGAAAAAGCAGCAAAGCACTCAAAATGGCAAGAGTTGAAAAAAGGTTGGCGATACGTTTGGAGAGAGCCTTTGATACGGATAGTCGTGATCATGGATACAATAGAAGGAATTGCCAATACAGCATGGGCCTCTTCTATTGTGCTGGTTTTTGTATCGGTAGTATTGGAACAATCAGCTAACTGGTGGGGCTATATCAATACTTCTTATTTTATTGGCGCGTTACTCGGAAGTTTGATCGTGATGAAAAGTCCGGTCTTTTTTGATAAAAGTAAAGGAAAAGCAATCGTAGGAGGCTCTTTTTTGGGTGGTGTAGCAACTTTGCTAGTCGTGTTGCTCCCTTATGCGTCATTTGTTTTGCTCTGTACGTTTATGATCGGAATCTTTTTCCAGATAAAAAATATTCCGCAAGCAACGATCATTCAGCAAAAGACTTCAGAAGAAAAGTTACTTTCTGTGTATGCGATATCAGGAGTAATCCATATGGGCACTTTTTCGACTGCGATGCTAGTTATGGGGAAAATTGCTGATCTTTTTGGCGTGAAAGTTGTTTATCTTTGTTCAGGGATACTTCTTATACTCGTGGCGCTCATCGGTCAGTATAAGAAAAATCTATTTGCTTGAAAAAACTAGTATTATTTTAACACGAGATGGGACAGAAGTGTTTAGCCCTGATAAATAAGGTGCCATTGACGAAAAATTGTTCTTCAAATTTTCGTGGATGGTGCCTTATTTCTGAAAGTGTTACTTCTGTTTCCACTGCTTATTCGATTTCAGGTGGTGGGAGAGGATTAATAGCCTAAACATGTTTTTTTATTATTGTGAGAAAATATGGCAAGCGTGTTGTTATTTATTTATTTTTTACATCATTGTTTGGTAAGGATAGTGGTATAAACAGCAATTTTATAGGTAATTGTCAGTAGAAACATAAATAAAATAAAAATTTTTTTATTTTTTTCAGATGTGAAGAAAAATTGGTAAATAACACATTCTTGCGGATGTTATAGTTATTTTGTAATAAAAAATGATTTTAGGGGAGTTATTTTAAAAATGAAGAAAAGTTTATTATTTAGCGCTGCACTTTTAGGGATGGTTATGTTTTCTGATGTAACTACCGCAGAGGAAGTTATTCATTCAGGGGATAATGAAAAAGCTACCACTTCTGCAATCGTACAAAACAATCAAAATATTTCTACTAAACTAGAACTCAAACAGAGTGAGAATCTAAATACATATAGATCAACTATTTTAGATAATCCATATGGTCCGAGTACTAATCAATCGACCGGAATATATAAACGTGCGAATGATGTGATCGAGATATACGTAGATGAATCAACTGATCAAACACAACTACCGACGTATACAGTTACTACACCTGCTTTAACGAATTTTTCGGAAGGCTCGGCAAATGGAACACAACTTGTTAAGGGACGTAATGTGATTTCTGGTTCGCAAGTCGGTCTGATCCACATTCGTAATGAATCTGGTCAAACAGCGCAAGGAAAACTAAGTATTGAAATCAAAGGCGGGGTAACGATTCCTCGATTTATTCTTGGTGAAACAACTCAGCAAGAATGGACAAAAATGATTGCCGATAATCCGACAGCAGTAGGCTATGAACTAGTCAGTGACCGTGTGTTAGTGACAGGATCGAATCGAACACTCCAAGATGCAAAGGATCCTGAGACGATTCTTAATGCACATGAGAAAGTCATTACGTTCCATAATCAAACATCTGGTTTAGATGGTAGTTCTGCTGTCCATCGTAAGCCAGTTGGGTTGTTCCAACATTTGCGAGAAACTATTCAGTCTGGCTATTATATGTACGCTTTTTACCAACATACAGCTTATAGCAGCACCTCCGATGCAATGAGAGCAGTACTGAATCCTACGACTAGGGGACAATGGGGAATTTGGCATGAACTTGGTCATACCTACCAATTATCACGAATGAATTGGAAAGACTTGACGGAGGTCACAGTAAACATCTATTCTATGCGTGCAGAAAAAGGACTGGGCGTGCGTAGTCGTCTAGAAAGCGATAATCGTTATCCAACTATTTTCAACTATTTGAATGGAACAGGGCAAAAACAATTTGATAGCCAAAACGTTTGGACAAAATTAGGAATGTTCTGGCAATTGGAATTAGCATTTGGTGAAGATTTCTATCCAAACTTACATAAAATGTATCGAAACGAACAACGATCACTGCCGACGGAACAAGACAAACGTCAGTATTTTGTCGTTGCAGCTTCAAAAATCAGTGGTCAAAACTTGCAACCTTTCTTTGAAAAATGGGGCATCCAAGTGACTGCTGAAAGTCGAATCGAAATGGAAAAGCTACCAAGCTTGACTAAAAAAATCTGGGAATACCGAGATGAGATGACAGGTGAAGTAGGGGATATCGATGGTGGTACGAACAATAATGACAAAGAAGCACCAACGATCCCGACAGGTCTTGCGGCGAATGAGGTAACAAGTCATTCTGTTAATTTAGCATGGAACCCATCTTCGGATAACACGAAAGTCAAAGGGTACAATATCTATAGGAACAACGTAAAAGTGGGAACAACGGATAAGCCAGAATATTTAGATGGAAATCTAAAGAGTAACGAAGTATATGTGTATCAGGTGAGCGCTTATGATGAAGCAGGGAACGAATCAGCAAGAACGAGCTTCTTGACGGTCGTTACAAGACAAGAAGAAAAAGATGACGAAGCACCAAGCATCCCAACAGGTTTGACGCAGGGAAGTGTAACGACTAATACCGCGCAGATCCTTTGGACTGCTGCGACAGATAATCTACGTGTGGCTGGCTACAATATCTATCGTGACGGTGTAAAAATCAATTCAGTAACAGGTTTGAATTTCACTGATACGAATCTAGTAATCAATACTAGCTATACTTACCAAGTCAGTGCTTATGATGGAGCAGGTAATGAGTCAGGAAAAAGTCAGGCAGTGACAATCAAGACCAACGAGCAAAATGTTATTCAAGATACTTGGCGCAGTGACCAAATTTACACAGCAGGAGACTTAGTGATTTATAACGGCATCCAATACCGTGCTAAATGGTGGGTCAGAGGTGAACGTCCTGATACATCACAGGCTTGGGAGAAAGTAGATAAAACACAATCAGAAGAATGGGGAGCGAACAAGGCATATTCTGGTGGTGACCAAGTTGTCTACAAAGGAAAGACCTATGAAGCAAAATGGTGGAATACTAATAGCAATCCAGAAACAAGCAGTGTCTGGGTATTGAAGTAATAAGTTAAAACAAATCAGTTTCGCTAGAATAAAAAATCAGTAATGAAAAACAGCACCTACTTCTTTCTCTAAGGAAAGTAGGTGCTGTTTTTATGAAATAAAAGAAGTAGACTCAATCTTACTCTAAGTATCTCTCAAATTAGTTAGATAGTGGTGTTTCTTTTGATGTTTCAGTTTCTAAAGCCTGTTCTTTTGCTAATTCATTTTTATCATAAATCTTAACGAATGGATAATACATAAAAATGGAAAGAATGATCAATAAAATGTTCAATACGGCTGCCCGCCAGTCACCACCTGTAGCTAAGTAAGCACCAATAGGACCAGGGAGCGTCCATGGTGCGGTGATGGTAACAGCACTGACTAAGCCTAGTTTAGTCGCAAACCAAGCGATGGTTGCGCAAACCATTGGGGCAAAGATAAACGGAATGATCAGTGTCGGATTCAATACGATCGGTACGCCAAAGATGACTGGCTCATTGATATTGAAAATAGAAGGAGTGATGATTGCCTTACCTAATTTTGAAGCATATTTTGATTTGGCTGTGAAGGCAAGCAGAATCGCTAAACCGATCGTACAACCTGCGCCGCCGATCCAAACAAACCATTGATAAAAAGGTTCAGCTGCAATATTGGGTAAAGCCTCACCAGCAGCTGCTGCAGTTGTATTGGATTCTAAGATCTGCAACCATAAGGGGCGAGCAAGTGAACCAATGATGGATACGCCATGGATACCGAATGCCCAGAAAAAAGTGATTAGAAAAATCAGCAACAATACACTCGGCAACGTATCGGTTGCGCTGATCAAAGGGCTGACAATTTTTGAAACGGCAGTGTGCCAATCAAAGCCGATATAATAGCTGATCGATGCCATGACTAAAATCACGATCAAGGTTGGCGTTAATGCTTCGAAAGAACGTGCAACCGCAGGAGGTACTTGCTCAGGCATTGTGATTTTGAATTTCGATTTATCCGTCAAACGATACACTTCGACTGCAAAAATCGAAGTAATGATTCCGACAAACATCCCACCACCGCCAAGATTGGCCATAGGCAAAACAAAACCAGAAGTGCCAGCAGCTTCCGCAGCCTCAAGAGGAATATTGACAGGGATAAAGGTCAACAAAAAAGCAATCGTAGCGAGTAACCCGCCAGAAACAACATCTAGTTTATAGGTTTTGGCTAAACTGGCACCGATACCAAATGTCGCATATAGAGACATGATATACATGGTCATGCGATAGGGTAATAAAATAGTTGCTGCATTTTCGGACAAGAACTGATAGATCCCCCAACTGGGCGGTAAGGGCGGAAAAGCAATGATCAAGAAAAACGAACCGACGATAATTAGTGGCAATGTAGCGATGATCCCATCACGTATGGCACGTAAATGTCTTTGGTTGGCAATTGTAGCCATTGGACCTGCCAAATAACGCTCAATGATTTCTGTAAACTTTGTTAACATTTCGACACTCCTTTTTTATCGATAGAATTTAGAAGATGATGCCTTGATACAACCATAAGTAAGCGGCGGACATGAGACAGACTGTAGCAATAAGAAATGTTCGGATACATCCTTTAGTAAAGCCTATATTAGTTGAAATAAAATAATAATTGCCAGTGATGACAGCAGCTAAAGAGGGAGGAAGAAAGAGAAAGACACCCAGTCGAACTTCCCAGTGTAATAAATAGAATAAATAGGGAATGAAAATACCACTCACGATACAAGCAAGAAGCAAGTAACAAGCCGATTTCATCCCAAAACGAATGATTGATGGAGCTGTTTCTTTATTATTCATGGTACGACCTCCTTTCATTTTTGAAACGCTTACATAAGTCAAGTATACATTTATGAAATTAAAAATCAACATATATATCTATTTAACGTAATTTTATTTCTATGACTATTTCAGTATGGGTAAGTGTGTAAGTATTTAATGATAGTATAAAAAACATGAATCAGATAGAGGGATTACCTCATAGTCTGATCCATGTTTCGTGTTCTGTTTTCATTGAATTAAAAACTTCGGCCACCGCCGCCAAAGGTACCGCCACCACTCGAATGAGTCGTGCTGCCGCCGCCACCGCTGCCTGGTGGTGGCGCTTTAGGGATACGACGAGTCGTGACAAAGGAGTTCGTTAAACGATCTGTTTTGTCCGTCAATTTGATACTTGCCTTTTCACGAAATGGGTATTTATATGTCCCGGATTTCAATTGGTATCGTGAGGCGGTGATCATATAAAAAGCGATGCTTAAGATAGCTGCCAAAGCCACCGCAATCACTATTTCGACGGTAGTCAAAACTTTATACCGAGTGATTTTACCTGTGGCTTCATCTATACGATAATGACCGCCAGGCACTCCTTCATCTACATAAGTAGAAGCTTTGGTCAAATAGGCTTGGGCTGCTGCATAATAGTTTGCATTCGTCATCTGATCATAGACATCATCCAAAATCGAATCGATCCTACGGTCCGTCAAATAGTCGATCATATTTCCAGAAGTGGAGATATAGATTTCTCGTTGCCCCATATCTAAAAGTAAAACAGAACCATTTTGATCATTTCCTATTGCGGTTCTTAAATAGTTGTCAGCGAAATCTCTCGGTTCTGAACTATTTGAGGTAGTTGTGACGATAAATACTTGTCCTTTGATCTTTTCATTGATTTCTTTCGCTTGTTGGTTCAGTGTGTTGACTTGTTCGCTTGTAAATAAATTCGCGTCGTCATTGATTGTTGGGGTAGCAGCTCCTACGATCGGTGTCCACAGTAAACTAATAGCTAATAAAAAGAAAATGGAGAGACTTTTTTTACTCATCATATCAAATAGCCTCCAATCATAAAGAGGATCGCTAAAACAGTGAATATCCCAAAAGAGGTCAAAGCGAGTTTTTTATGACTGATCGGTAATACACCGCTAACTTTACCCGTTTGGCCATTCATTGCATAATAATAGACTTTCTTGTTAGAATCGTTGCTACGGTAAGTAACAAGCCAGACCGGTAACAAGACATATTCATTTTTTTCGCCAGTGATTTCCGCAGAAGTACGTACTCCGGTCAAAGTAGTATAGCCATTGGCTGTATCTCGCAACAATTTTTCGGAATAATCACGTAACTCATTTTGGATATCTGCTTTGATGGCTTGGTACTCAATGTCACGTTTCTCTGCTTGGAAACCAGCAAGATACTGACTTTTGAATCCGATAGCTTTAGCTAATGGAAATGGTTGGACAGCCTCCACCATTTTTTGTTGTGTATTTTTTGACAAAGCATTTTTTACTAATTCTTTGAAGGAAAGCTTTCCTTCGCGGTGAACCGCATATTGTTTTGTTTCGGTATACTCGATATCACCAACACGCCAGATCCTGACCACTGTCCCGTTGGCTTGTAAGGAACCATCTAGTTCAGCATCGGTTGCCCAATATGGGAAATAAACGCCAGTTAATTTGTCGATTTGATCCTGATTGAAAAATGCTTTTGGTACAAACCATTTTTTCTTCGTCCATGCGAGAAACTGTTTGATTGCTTCTTCTTTTTCCACAGCAAAAGGTAGGACTTTATTTGGTAAGAAGTCACCACTTAACCGTCCTGATAGCACGACTGGATTATGGCAGTAGTAACAATAGGTAGCAGCTGTAGTGGCTTCTGTGACGATTTCTGCACCGCAGTTTGGACATAAAAATAGTTCCATGTTGCTTTGCTCATCGGTAGCCGTCTGTCCAGCTGTTGTCTCTGTATGGGTTGTTCCACCAGCATCTGCAAATGCTTGACGTTCTGTTTCATCCATTTGATCGAGCTGTTCTTCTGCTGTAAAAGTGAAGTCATCCGTTGCAACTGATTGATCTTGAGTCCCATTGATGTCGCGGGCCGATTTTTGTTCTTCTTTATATTGACTGACTTCTGCTTCTGTATAAACATTTAAGCAATAATCACAATGAAATTTTTGATCTTTTGGATCGAAGGTCAATGGTCCGCCACAATTGGGGCATTTATGTGTTAAAGCATCCATTCAGGCACCCCTTTCAACTAGTCGAGTGGGATACCTTTGAATGGTTTTCCACAATTTGGACAAAACTTAGGAATTCCATTTGAAAGATCCACTACTTCATGACATTCGCTACATTTCATTTCGAGCTTTGGCTGACTATTCGCTACTGGTTTTGCACCACCACAGTTTGAACAGAATTTACCAGTGTTTTCGGTACCACAGACAGGGCAAGTCCATGTATCATTAGTGCCTTGCGCTGTTTGTTGGTTTTGTTTTTCTTGTTGTTGCTTGATTTGTTCTTGATTATTTTGTGAGGACTGAGCTAAGTAGGAGCCATTGGCATTCATGCCCATTCCCATGCCCATAAAGCCAGTCATTGCACCGGCATCATTTTTACCTGCAGCTTCCATCCCACGAGCAATCGAACCTTGCACATAGCCCTCACGGACACTAGGATCACCTAACATGGCACCTTCATTACGCATGTTGATGAGTTTGACCGAATCATCTGTGTAAGAGATGCTAGCAACTGCGACAGAAACAATCTCCATCCCACGAAGCTCACGCCAGGAATCGTCTAACGCTGTGCCCATATATTTGCTTAGTTCTAAACTTTTTGATGGGACATAGGAAATACGTTGCCCATCAGCAGACATTTGGTTGATCGCTGATTGAAGAGCAGTCAAAAATTCTGCTAAATATTGTTCATTGATATCTGTAATTTCAACTTGCGTCTTATTTTTAGGAATTGCATTTGTATAGAATAAGATTGGATCGATGATATGGATAGAGTACGTTCCATGCGCACGTAAGAATAATTCTGCATTATAGAAATTATCAAAGTAATTCAACGGAGCGCTTGTGCCAAATTTGATTCCCTTGATCTCTTGTAGATTGATATAGAATACTTGTTGTTTTTGTGGTGTCACGCCACCAAATTTAAAGCGGTCGAAGGTTTCAGCGATTGCACCTTTCAATGAACCATTGAACATGGAAGGGGCAGCATCATTTTTGATCGTATAATAGCCTTCCTCAGCTGTGTAATCGATGATTTTTCCACCATCTACCAAGAGCATCATCATGTTCGGATAGACATGAACGACTGTGCCATCTGTCAATACATCTTCTGTACCTTTTCGATTGGATCCTCGTTTATCGTCTTTACGTACCTTGACACCTTTTGTCATAACTGTGGTGTCGCTCATATTGTCTGGTTCAATGACTTCGATCCATTGATCTGCTAATCCGCCGCCGATCATGCTAGTTGCTGCTTTAATAAGTCCCATAAAAAGTCCTCCCTGTGAGCAAGTATTTTTTTACTACGTATATGTTTATATTATACCATAGGAGACTGAAAATGCTCTCAGTCGAAAGATGTAGAAAACCAGAGCAACTCTTTTCCACGTTCAGCCATACATTTTAGAACTGAACTTTTTTTCAGAATCTGGATAAATACTGTTCAAGGCGCAACTCTTTGGACACAGCTCAAAAAAATCAACGATGAAATAGCTATTTTGGATGTTTCTGTCTAATAGTCTAGAGTTTAAGGCTTCTTTCACAACCTAGCCAAACGATGTTCGAAATTGGTATTTAGCCGAAACATCCCAAAATACGAGCAGCTTTTTTGAATGTTAAGACTTATTTCTAAGTGTTGCTCACTTCTGTTACAACCGAATAAAGTATAGTAGTTTTTTTTTGCTAAATCACGTATAATGAAAGTTAGTGAATTTTTCAAAAGAAGGGGGATCCTTATGGCATATCAAGCACTTTATCGTGTGTGGCGTTCACAGCGATTTGAAGATATCGTTGGACAAAAAGCTGTGACACAAACATTGAAAAATGCGATTGTTTCCCATAAAACCTCACATGCCTATTTGTTTACAGGACCAAGAGGGACAGGGAAAACAAGTGCGGCAAAAATATTTGCCAAGGCGATCAATTGCCCAAACAGCAAAGATGGTGAACCTTGTAATCATTGTGAGATGTGTCAGTCGATCACGACTGGGACACAAGAAGATGTCATTGAAATCGATGCGGCAAGTAACAATGGTGTCGAGGAGATCCGTTTCATCAGAGATCGAGCAAATTATGCACCAACAAAAGCCGCTTACAAAATTTATATCATTGATGAAGTCCACATGCTTTCGACTGGAGCGTTCAATGCTTTACTGAAAACACTGGAAGAACCAAAAGAAAGTGTAATTTTTATTTTAGCAACCACTGAACCGCACAAAATCCCTGCAACGATCATCTCTCGAACACAACGTTTTGATTTCAAACGGATCAATGCAGCAGATATTACCGAACATTTAGAATATATCTTGGATCAAACAGAGATTGCTTATGAAGCGCCTGCGTTGACTGTCATCGCACGAGCAGCAGAAGGTGGGATGCGGGATGCGTTAAGTATTCTTGACCAAGCGATTTCTTTCAGTGATGGCACGATCACGTTGGATGATGCGATGCAAGTCACGGGGAGTTTGACGAATGAGATGATGGATGCGTATCTATCCGCTTGTTTTAGCAAAGAGATCCCACAAGCCTTACAAGAATTGAATCAAATTTTAGCGGCAGGAAAAGAATCACGGCGCTTTTTAGAAGATCTGTTGTCTTATTGCCGTGATCTATTGATGTATCAGCAAGCACCAAATCTATTAGAGGAAACCTCACATGTCAAAACAGAAACATTCACGACATTGGCGAAAGAAATACCGGCACAACGCTTGTTTCAAATGATCCAAATTTTGAGCGATACACAAAATGAGGTGCGTTTTACAAATAGCGCGACCATTTATTTAGAGGTTGCCACAGTGAAACTAGCTCAATCTTCAGCAAATGAAAGTCAGCAAGTGCCTAGTGAGATCGATCAGCAACAAGTAAGACAATTGCAACAAGAGATCCAAGAGCTGAAAAAGGAAATCAAAGAAATCAAAAATGGTACGGTGAAAGTCACTGCGAATCAGCAAACGACGCAATCACCTGTTCAGAAAAAACAGCCAAGTACATACCGTATTCCCACGGAACGGGTGTATAATGTACTAAAAGAGGCGACAAGGAAACACTTGAATGAAGTAAAAGAAGTCTGGGATGATCTTTTGATGAGTTTGTCAGTGACCCAGCGAGCGATGCTCAAAGCAAGTGAACCAGTTGCGGCAGGACCTAATGGACTAGTGATTGCTTTTGATTATGAAATCGTCTGTCAGCGCGCAGCTAATGACGAAGAGCTTCAATTAGCGATCCACAACCAACTTAGTCGCATGATCAAAGATTATGCGCCAGAGCCTGTCTATATCACACGGGAAAGTTGGCCCGGTCTAAGAAAAAATTATCTCGTCCAAGCAAAGGATGGAGAAGCCGAAGAATCGTTTGCGTCTGATGATGAATCAGACGAGATCGAATTGCTTCCTCAAGAACAAACAAACCAAGAAAATGTAGTGACGAAAGCTGAAGAACTTTTCGGTTCAGCAGTCACAGTAATCGATGATTAGAAAAGGAGAGCGATACTAATGATGCGCGGAATGGGAAATATGCAAGGGATGATGAAACAAGTCCAAAAAATGCAAAAAGAAATGGGCGAAGCCCAAGAAAAACTAAATGAAACAGAATTTACTGGCAGTTCTACGAATGACTTAGTCAAAGTCGTTTTTACTGGTAATCGTCGAATGAAAGATATCCAGATCAATGATGAAGTAGTTGACCCAGAAGATACAGAAATGCTACAAGATTTGATCGTGATGGCTGTCAATGACGTATTAGAAAAAATCGATACAGAATCAGAAAAAACAATGGGAAAATACACTAAGGGCTTACCCTTTTAAATTTTCCTGAAGGGGAAATGAACATGCAATATCCAGAACCAATTGCCAAACTGATCGACAGTTATATGAGACTTCCAGGTATTGGGCAAAAAACAGCGACAAGACTAGCTTTTTATACGATCGATATGAAGGATGAAGTGGTCAATGAATTTGCCAAAGCTTTATTGAGCGTCAAACGTGATCTACATTTTTGTAGTATTTGCGGAAATATCACAGAAGAAGATCCTTGTGAGATCTGTAAAGATCCATCGAGAGATCGTGGTATCATTTTAGTCGTTGAAGAACCAAAAGATGTCATGGCGATGGAGAAGATGCGTGAGTATCGTGGCTTGTACCATGTGCTACATGGTGTATTGTCACCAATGGAAGGCACGGGTCCAGAAGATATCAATATTCCTCCTCTCTTACAACGCTTGCATGATGCAGAGGTCCAAGAAGTGATCATCGCAACGAATGCGACCACTGAAGGAGAAGCAACTGCAATCTACCTTTCACGATTGATCAAGCCTGCTGGGATCAAAGTCACACGGTTAGCTCATGGCTTATCTGTTGGTTCCGATATCGAATATGCAGATGAGGTGACTTTAATGAAAGCGGTCGAAGGCAGACGTGAACTATGATTTTTTGACACCAGTCTGATCGCGTTAGTTTGATCGACAAAGATTTTCAGATACAATAGAAAAGCAAGAGAAGAGATGGAGGAACAAGTGTGAACGGCTTATTTATTACGATCGAGGGACCTGATGGTGCAGGTAAAACGAGTATCATCAAAGAACTATTTCCTCTTTTACAACAAGTAGCAAAAACAGAGATCATTCAAACTCGAGAACCAGGTGGGATACCAATTGCTGAACAGATTCGTGCAGTGATCCTTGATCCGAAAAATGATCGCATGGACGAGCGAACAGAAAGTTTATTATACGCAGCTGCTCGAAGACAACACTTAGTCGAAAAAGTTTTACCTGCACTTTCGAGTGGGAAAATCGTTTTGTGTGATCGTTTTGTCGATAGTTCGTTGGCCTATCAAGGTGCAGGTCGTCGGATCGGCGTAAACGAGATTGCTGAACTGAATGAATTTGCTACAGAAGGAACGACTCCTGATTTTACTCTTTATCTTGATGTGGATTCTGACACAGGATTACGTCGAATCGCTAAAAATCGCCAGAATCAAATCGATCGCTTAGATTCAGAAGGATTAGAGTTCCACCAGCGTGTCCGTCATGCCTATTTGAAATTGGTAGAGGAGCATCCAGACCGCATCCATAAGATCGATGCAAGAAATAGTTTTGAAGAAGTGTTACAATTGAGTTACCACGCAATTATCAACCAATTTCCACAATATTTTGAAAGTCAGGAAGGTGAACGTAAATGAAAATCATTTTAGCAATCATTCAAGATAAAGATAGCAACCGTTTGTCCAATGAATTGATCGATGCAAACATTCGTGCGACTAAATTATCTTCTACTGGTGGTTTCCTTAAAGCGGGAAACAGTACATTTATCGTTGGTATCGAGGACGATCGCGTCGAAGAAGCATTAGAGATCATCAAAAAAACATGTGAGTCAAGAAAACAATTTGTTTCTACTCCAGTAACGTTAGATATTTCAATGGACGGTGGCGTTCCTTATCCTGTAGAAGTAGAAGTGGGCGGAGCAACAGTCTTTGTCTTACCAGTTGAAGGATTCCACCATTTCTAGGAGGAACTATGGCTCAAGAAAACATACTTGCGCAAATGCAACCTCTCGTGTATCAACAACTTCAACGAAGTTTTGAGCATGGGCGTCTCGCTCATGCTTATCTTTTTGAAGGTGAAAAAGGTACAGGAAAGCATGAGGTAGGCATTTGGTTAGCACAACATTTATATTGTACGAAGATGAACAACCAACAACCTTGTGGCAGATGCAATAATTGTCAACGGATCCAAAATCAAGAACATCCAGATGTACTCGTTCTTGCACCCGATGGTCAGTCGATCAAGGTCGATCAGATCCGGCGCTTACAGACAGAGTTTAGTCGTAGCGGATATGAATCAAGGAAAAAAGTATTCTTGATCCAGGAAGCAGAAAAAATGAATGCGAGTGCGGCCAATAGTTTATTGAAATTTTTAGAAGAACCACCTGGTGATTTTCTAGCGATTTTAGAAACGGAAGCCATTGGTCGGATCTTACCTACGATCCAATCTCGTTGTCAAACCTTGCATTTCCAAGAATTGTCAAAGGATTCATTGATTCAAAAATTACAAGATCAGCAAATTTCTGTGGAAAAAGCAAAACTTTTGTCATTCTTGACAAACAGTTTAGGAAAAGCAGTTGAAATCTCAGAAGATGAATGGTTTAATGAGGCTAAGGACTTGATTTATCAATGGTTTGTCTACTTGGATAAAAGAGATACACAAGCCTTTATCTATGTCCAAAAACGATTGGTGAAAGTATTTAAAGAAAAAAATCAACAATTTACTGGTTTTTCAATTTTAATGTATTATTATCAGGAAGCTCAAAAACAGGCGATAACATCTGGGGAGTATGGTAAAGTCAAACGGCTGAATCAAACGATTGAACGTCTTTTGTTAGCAGAACAAAAACTACGTAGCAATGTGAGTTTTCAAGCCGTCGCTGAGCAATTTGTATTACAAACGATTTTTTGATTTGTCAATTTATATTTTGCGTAATCAAGGAGGCCACAAATGGTAGAAGTAGTAGGTGTCCGTTATAGAGATGCTGGTCATGTCTATTATTTTACACCCGGAGATTCAGAATATGCATACAATGATAAAGTGTTAGTCGAGTCTCAGCAAACTTTACATATCGCAACGGTTGCTATTCCCAAAAGAGATATTGATCTGGAAGATTTACCTGAAACCATCAATCCCATTTTGCATAAAGCAACAACTGCTGAGCTTAAAAAAAGCAACAAAAATGAAGAAGATGCAAAAAAAGCTTTTTTGATTGCGAAAGAAAAAATTAGAGATCGAAAACTAGAAATGAAAATCGTCCAAGTTGAATATACTTTTGATCGAAGCAAATTGACTTTTTATTTTGCGGCAGATGGACGTATTGATTTTCGTGAATTAGTGAAAGATTTGGCGGCCGTTTTTCGTACAAGGATCGAATTGAAACAAATCGGTGTTCGGGATGAGGCGAAGATGATTGGAAGTATCGGGTCTTGTGGGCGACCACTCTGTTGTTCTTCTTTCTTAGGAGATTTTGTGCCTGTTTCGATCAAAATGGCAAAAGAACAAGGATTATCACTGAACCCAACTAAAATTTCTGGCTTGTGTGGTCGCTTGATGTGCTGTCTACAGTATGAAAGTGAAGCATATGAAGCCGCAAAAAAAGAACTCCCTGACTTTGGGAAAACACTTGAAACTCCTGATGGTAAAGGGAAAGTCGTAGGATTGAATCTGCTTAGTCGCTTAGTTAGTGTGCGACTGAATGGACGGGAGAATCCTGTGGAATATGAATGGGATGAACTAAAAAATTTCATCCAAGTAGGTGAGATGAATGGATAAGAGATCATTATATGATGGGTTGAACCAATTGGAGTCAGAGTTACGAAATACATTGACTGAATTAGTAGAGATGAAACATGCACTGCATGAGATCGTTGAGAAAAATACCACCTTAGAGATGGAAAATCAACGACTACGCGAACATCTTCGTGAATTGAACCAAGTGGCGCAAGCTCCAGCTGAAAATGCCAAACAGGAACTATCAAAATCCCGAATGAATCTTGAAAAGATTTATGAAGAAGGATTTCATGTTTGTTATGATTTGTATGGTTCAAGACGTGAAAATGATGAACCTTGTGCGTTCTGTTTAGAAGTGATCTATCGAGAAAGTGGACGCTAAATCAAAGGATCTAGTGGCTTCTATCACGGTCAACGAATACCGCAAAGCATTCTTGTTTTGCGGTATTCGTCGTTGAACTACCAGGATAAATTTTTTAATTAGAGTAGCTTCCTTTACTCTGTTTGAGAAGGAGAATCATATGTATAACCAAAAGAGCTTTAAAGGAAATCACGTGTTTGGCACACTTTACCTCGTTCCAACACCGATCGGAAATTTGGAGGATATGACTGTTCGCAGTGTGCGCACATTACAAGAAGCGGATTTGATCGCAAGTGAGGATACACGCAATACACAAAAGCTATTGAATCATTTCGAGATCCAAACTGCCCAAAAAAGTTTACACGAACATAATTATAAAGAACGTATTCCTCAATTGATCGACTGGCTAAAAGAAGGAAAATCGATAGCACAAGTGAGTGATGCAGGCATGCCATCTATCAGTGATCCTGGACATGAGCTTGTCGTTGCTTGTATCAAGGAAGATATTCCAGTCGTTGCATTGCCAGGACCTACCGCAGGAATGACTGCATTGATTGCTTCAGGTCTCGTACCGCAGCCATTTTTATTTCATGGTTTTTTACCTAGAAAGAAAAAAGAACAAAAAACAATGTTGGAATCGTTGCGCAATCAAACAGCAACATTGATTTTTTATGAATCACCTTATCGCGTGGCTGCAACGTTGATTAATATGTTAGAAGTGTTCGGTAATCGTCAAGTTGTGCTTTGTCGAGAATTGACGAAGATCCATGAAGAATATTTACGCGGAGACATTGAAGAATTACTTGCTTATTTAGAAAAACAGCCGATCAAGGGAGAATGCTGTTTACTTGTTGAGGGAAGCAACGAAGAGGTCGTACCAAGTGAACAATTTCAAGGTACGTTAAAAGAACAGGTACAACAATTGATTGAGCAAGGAGAAAAAACTAACGTGGCAATCAAAACGATTGCAGTCAAAAACGGAATAAAAAAACAAGAAGTTTATCGTCAGTTCCATGAATTGGATGATTAACTTTTCATGAAAAAAATCGTTCAGAAGATTGCTGTGGTGAACAGTCTTTTGAACGATTTTTTTCTTAGAATCAATTAAGCACGAGGTACAGCTTCTTTAAAAAACTAACCTCCTAACTTGAAAGGGAACAAAAGTTCGTGTATAATGATAGTGGGGTGAGTCTGATGGAATTACAGTTTCCTTTACATAATGATACGTCAAGAAAAATCATCCATATCGATATGGATGCCTTTTTTGCATCCGTTGAAGAACGAGATCACCCTGAACTTCGTGGTAAACCCTTAGTGATCGCCAGACATCCGAGTGATACTGGCGGGCGTGGGGTAGTGACAACAGCTAACTATGAAGCACGTAAGTTCGGTATTCATTCAGCAATGAGTGCCCAAAAAGCCTATGAACTTTGTCCAGAAGCGATTTTCAAACCGGGAGACCACCAAAAATATAGTGCGATATCAAAAGAAGTCAGGGAGATTTTTTATCGCTATACAGACTTAGTCGAACCTGTTAGTATTGATGAAGCTTATTTAGACGTCACGAATAATAAAATCAATTGTAAATCAGCGATCAAGATCGCCCGCATGATCCAACTTGATATTTGGCAAACGGTGCATCTGACTTGTTCGGCTGGTGTCAGCTATAATAAATTTTTAGCGAAACTTGCATCAGATTTTCAAAAACCTAAAGGAATGACGGTCGTCACCCCCGAAGAAGCAGTCGATTTCTTAAAAGCATTATCAATCGAAAAATTTCATGGTGTCGGCAAGAAAACTGTTCCTAAAATGCATGAATTAGGTATTTTTACAGGAGAAGATCTGTATAAATGCAGTGAAATGATGTTGATCCAACAGTTTGGTAAAATGGGGTATTCGTTGTATCGAAAAGTACGAGGTATCCATGATTCGCCGGTCAATGTCACCCGCGAGCGTAAGTCAGTCGGAAAAGAGCATACGTATGGACAACCACTAAGAACAGAAGAAGAAGTTTTAGGTCAATTACGTCAGCTAGCTGAGAAAGTAGAAGAGTCTCTCCGACGTGTTCAGAAACATGGAAAAACAGTTGTCTTGAAGGTCCGTTATACCGATTATTCTACAGTAACGAAGCGAGTGACATTACCAGAATATGTTTATAAAAAAGAAGCGCTGTTTTATCAAGCGAGTCTGATATGGGAAGAGATTTTAGGGATAGAGAAAGGGATTCGTTTATTAGGTATCACACTGACGAATTTAGATCCGATGACTTATGAGAATATTGTGTTGCCTTTGTGGGAAACGCAAGCGATAGAATCAGAAATAGAATAAAGAATGCTCCATCTTAGACTTTGAGACAAAAGCGAAATTCACTTCTGTCTTGGCCTTTTAGATGGAGCATTCTTTATTGTGTTCAATCAAAACTGAGTATAGTTAAATCAGTTCTTGTTTTTTTATTTGTTCATATGTTTGCGTAGCATCTGTACATTTTTCCCAGATGACGACTTGTTTTTCAGCAAGCGATCGTTGCACGTCAATGATGCGCTGATTACTACTTCCACGAAATTGTAATTTGAAATCTCTTTTTGACCATTCAAAACGGCCATCAACAAGAATATCGATTTTCGAGAGCAGTTCTAGTTTATCTTCCGAATCTTGTAATAATTCATCGAAGGTATAACCGGTCCAAGACCAGATGTCTTTGCTGTGACCAAATTCTTGCCGGATTCGATCGACTACACGTAGGCAAACATTCGTATTCAAAAAAGGTTCACCGCCTAAGAGTGTCAATCCTTGGACGTAATCATTGCGTAGATCAGCCATGATTTGTTCTTCCAGTTCAGCAGTGAATGGTTTGCCGTAACGGAAATTCTGAGCGGCTTTGTTAAAACAACCTTCACAGGCAAATAAACAGCCACTTACATATAAGCTATTACGAACACCTTCACCATCCACAAAGTTGAACGGTTTATAATCGGCAATATAGTCATGACTATAATCTTGAGCCAGCCATTCTTTAGGTTTAGGATTTCTCATAGTAAAACTTCTTTCATTATAAAATGGTATCCGTTATAAAAAATTCTTGAAGGTCGTAGGAGACATAAGAAAATAGCCAGAAGAAGGGGTGCTATCTCTCGTATGACTTGGAGTTGGACGCTTTTCTTACAACCTTATCTACAGTGTTCGAAAGCCAACTCCTACGATAATAAGTCAAAAGATGAAAAAATATAGAAAACTATTTTCCCATCTTCTGTCTTATTACTTGGAGCTGAACGACTTTCTCACAACCTTATCTACGGTGTTCGAAAAGCTGACCTTCAACATTAAGCTGAAAAATCAAAAAATATGAGAAGCTATTTTCTGATTTCCCATCTTACTGCTCAGGTCAGGACGCTTTTCTCACAACCTTACTTCATATGTTTCACGCGTGATGAGATTTCTTTGTGTCTGCCGTGGACCATTGGGCGGGCTTGTGGGTTTCCTAGATAGCCGCATGTTCGTTTGACTACGTCACATGATTTTGGATCGTGATTGCCGCATTCTGGGCATTCAAAGCCACGTTCAGTTGGTTGGAAATCTCCTTCAAAACCACATTGGTAGCAATGATCGATCGGCGTATTGGTTCCTAAATAGCCTACTTTGTCATAGGCAAAGTCCCAAACAGCTTCTAATGCCTTAGGGTTTTGTTGCAAGACTGGATATTCACAGTAATGGATAAAGCCACCAGAACAGTATTTTGGATAGTCTTTTTCAAATTCAAGTTTTTCAAATGGCGTTGGATTTTTACGCACATCATAGTGGAAACTATTAGTGTAATATTCTTTATCTGTGATATTTTCAACGATACCGAATTTCTCTGTATCTAAACGACAAAAACGATCAGTCAAGCTTTCACTTGGCGTGGAGTATACGCTGAAGTGATAGCCATATTCATTCCCCCAAGCGTCTGCATTGGCTTTTAGTTTTTTCACGATATCCAGAGTGAAGTCTTTAGCTTCAGCATTATTTTCCCACTCACCGCCAAAGAAAGAAGCAGCGACTTCATAAAGTCCAATGTAGCCTAATGAAACAGTTGCTCGACGATTTTTAAATAATTCGTCTACGGCGTCTGTACGAGATAGTCGTTTACCGAAGGCACCATACATATAAAGGATCGGTGCATTTGCAGGAATCGCTTCTTTACAACGTTCGACACGATAAACTAATGCATCTTTCATGATCGACAAGCGATCTGAAAGTAATTGCCAGAATTTTTCTTGGTCACCATCTGCTTCCAAGGCGATCCGTGGCAAGTTCAATGTAACCACACCTAGATTCATTCTTCCGACATTCACTTCTTCACCGTTCTCGTCTTTCCAACCTTGTAAGAAGGAGCGACAGCCCATTGGTACTTTGAAGCTTCCTGTCAATTCAACGATCTTGTCATAGTTTAGAATATCTGGATACATTCTTTTTGTGGCACATTCTAATGCTAATTGTTTGATGTCGTAGTTTGGATCAGTGGGTTTCAGATTGATTCCGTCTTTTAGTGTAAATATCAATTTAGGGAAGATTGCTGTCCGTTTTTCACTTCCTAATCCATTGATCCGGATTTGTAAAATCGCTTTTTGGATTTCTCGTTCAAACCAATTTTTACCTAGACCGAAGCCAAGTGAAGTAAAAGGCGTTTGTCCGTTGGAAGTGAAAAGTGTATTGATCTCATATTCTAAACTTTGCATGGCATCAAAAATATCTTTTTTTGTTTTGGCTTTTGCATAGGCTTCTTGACGTTCGGGTGTGTCGATCCATTCTTTGGCATCAATTAAATGCTTTTTGTAATTTAATTGTGCAAAAGGAGCAAGCAATTCATCTGTACGATCGGCAGAACATCCGCCATATTGGCTAGATGCAACATTGGCAATGATCTGTGAGATCTGTGCCGTTGCTGTTTGGATCGATTTTGGTGATTCGACTTCTGCATTCCCAATTTTAAATCCGTTGTTCAACATACCTTTGAAGTCGATCAAACAGCAATTTGTCATTGGTGTATACGGATGATAATCGAGATCATGATAATGGATATCGCCTTTTTGATGTGCGTTGGCAATATGCGGTGGGAGTAATTTTAGCCCAATCGATTTCCCAACGATCCCAGCAGTCAAGTCACGCTGTGTATTGAACACATTACTATCCTTGTTCGCATTTTCATTGACAACACTTTGGTCTTTATTGATCAGTTTCTCAATCGAAAAGTTGATGTCTGTTGCCTTACTACGAGCAAAATCACGTTTTGTTCGATAGTGGATATATTCTTCTGCTAAGGCATATTCGTTTTTTTCTAACAAAATATGTTCAACGATATTTTGGATCTCATAGATTTTTACGTTATTTGCGAAGCGATCTTTGATTTCTTTGATCACAAGTTCTGCGATTGATTGGATCTTTTCGTACGTAATAGGAGATAAGGAACCGTGAATTTTCTTTTCTGCTTTGATCAGTGCGGCATTTATTTTCTGTTCATCAAATGGTACCTCGCGTCCGTCGCGTTTGATGACAGTCATTTTTTTAGTTTCAGGCTGTTTTTCTAGTACAGCCATTTCTTGATCTGTTCGTTTCATTTTCTTCAGCTCCTACAAAAATAGTTCTTGTCTATCATAAAACAAATTGAAGAAAGGAGCAACTAATTATCTGCTACATATAGTGTTTTATCGCTGTATAATTGAATGAGTATACTATATATGGTGTATATTATCTTGTGAAAAAAAGTGAAAACGTATGGTATCAGCTTTTGGAAAATACGAATTATTTTTTTTTGAATAAAAAAATTGAATAAAAAAATTTCATGGATAAATTTTTCGAGTGGTCAGGTGACAAAATCAAAAGGGAAAAAAGTGAAAGGATGTGCTACTATTCAATTAAGGATAAAGGTGGAGGATTAGCATGAGTAAAATAATCGAAGTAAAACATCTAAGTAAAAGTTATGGAAGTAGTAAATCACCGGTCAAGGTGTTAGACAATGTTTCTTTTTCAGTTGAAGAAGGAGAGTTTATTGGGATCATGGGGCCAAGTGGGGCTGGAAAAACTACTCTGATGAATATCTTATCAACGATCAATTTACCAACGATGGGTAGTGTGATGATCCAAGGGAATGAAATCACAAAAATGAAAAAACATGAATTGAGTGATTTCAGACGAAAAAAAATTGGCTTTATCTTTCAAACGTTCAATCTTATCGATACATTGAATGGTAAAGATAATATTTTACTTCCTTTGGCTATTGAAAATATGGCAAAAGATGAAATGGACCGAAGAGTTTTACATGTTGCCCAGCTTTTAGGGATCGAAGAATTACTAAAACGTTATCCTGATGAAATGTCAGTTGGACAAAGACAACGGATTGCGGCAGCTAGAGCTTTAGTAGTAGAACCAGAGGTGATCTTCGCAGACGAACCAACGGGATCATTGGATTCAAAATCAGCAACAGAATTGTTGAATTATTTAAAAACAGTCAACGAAGTCGAAAAATCAACGATCTTATTAGTGACACATGATCCTTATACAGCTAGTTATTGCAATCGTATTTTATTTATCAAAGATGGTGTGATTTTTTCAGAAGTGATCCGCCGAGGAACGAGAAAAGAATTCTTTGAAAAAGTCATCGACATGCAGGCGACGATTGGAGGAGGCGGTAAAATCAATGCTTTATAAACTAGCCGCAAAAAGTTTTTTTAAACAATCGAGGGGCTACCTTGTCTATTTTTTCAGTTTGACCTTATCGACGATGATCTATTACTCTTTTAGCGCGATGACCTATGACCAATCACTGATTCGAAGGGCAAGTCAAGATGTTTCGATAGATACTATTTTAAAGCTTGGTAGTTGGATCATTACCGTTGTTTTACTCTTTTTCGTACTCAGTGCTAATCGTTTCTTTCTCAATCGGAGACAAAAAGAAATTGGGATCTATCAATTGTTTGGAATCAGTAAATTCCAGATTTCATCGATCTATGTGTTGGAAACGATGACTATTGGTTTTTTTGCTTGTATGTTAGGTATTTTATTGGGAAGTATTTTTTCAAAATTGTTTCAAATGATTTTAGTACGAATGATGAAGATGGATATTACTAGTCGTTTTTTTATTTCTATCCCGTCCATTGTTGAAACCGTCGTGGTATTTTTTGTCATTCTTTCAGCAGTTTCTCTTTATTCACTATGGAAGATTTGGAGTTATCCCATGAATCGTAGTTTTGGGGAAAGAGAACAAGTGGAAAGTTCAATGTTGCGTATTCGCACAAGGCATCGTTTATTAGGCGTAATCGGTCTATTGATGATTTCTAGTAGCTATTTCGCCGCATGGAACTTTAGAGAAACGATTAGTCAGCTATTTGAAAAAAAGGTAAATCTAGGATTAATGATTGCTTTCCCATTTTCGATATTTTTTGTTTGTTTATTAGGAACCTATCTGTTCTTTTGTTATTCTTTTCGCTTGTTGCTCCATTTGTTGAGCGATTCGAGATTCAAGTATCGAGGAACCAATTTTTTATTGATTGGGAACACACAGATCCATCTTTTAAAAAGTTGGCGAATGAATTCGTTAATCACATTAGTTATCGGTCTATCTTTGGCAATGATCGGAGGGATGACTGGTATATCGACACTCATTGCACATCGTGAAGAGATTGCTGCTCCTGTTTCTTATCAATTAGATACTCAGACGGCAAACAAACTTCGACCGATCTTAGCAGAAGAAAATCAGAAGATCACTGATGAATTCGTTTTTCATTACAAAGTAGTAGGTAGCTATTATGACTTGAGCATTGGTTCGGTATCTGCCGGCAATGAGATCAAGCCAGTCAATTTGATTTCTGAAAAAGAGTATCACGCTTTTCGCAAAATCAAACCTAGTCTGCCAGAAATCAAACTTACAGGAAAAAATCATACAGTCATGTTAGATGCAATCGAATCGATGTTTCGTAATTTTTCTAGTTACGGGAAAAAGATCCATCTACCTGGTCAGCAAGAACTATTGATCCAACAGGTGCTTCCGGGATTTCTGGGAGATGAAGATATGACCTATTATGGACCGACCTTGGTCGTTGATCAAGCGATCTTTGACCGTGTAACTGGATTAGACTTTCAGATCATCAATTGGAATGTAACTGGTGGCAATCAAGAAAAATTGACCGAACGATTAAATGAAGAAGTAGCTACTAATTGGAACCACACGATTTATTATAGTTATGAGATCACCGATCAAGGGATAGTTGGGACGATCCATACCGATGCTTCTAAAGCAGAGGAAAGTGAATACTCAGAAAATAAATTGACAGGTCAAGCTTCACGTTTGAATTATAATGCTCGCTATCCTAGACTGCGTGCCACTGATCGTCAAATTGGAATCAATATCTTTGTTGCCCTTTTTGTGGGGATGATCGTGATCATTGCAACTGGTAGTATCTTGATGGTTCGGCAATTATCCGAAGCTGAAATTGAACGAACCAATTATCAATTGCTGACAAAATTAGGGATTGCTCAACGCAAAACAAATCGGATGATCTATAAACAAAATGCGTTGATGTTTTTTCCACCAATGATTTTGGGCATCACTCATGCTGTATTTGCCATCAATGTGTTTTCTCAATATGTAGAAGGGGCAGACTATTGGTTGGCATACTTTGTTTGTGGCTTATTGATCGTCATTTACCTACTCTTTTACTTTATGACTAGCCGTTTGTATTGTCGGATCATTGAGGAATAAGAAGAATAGAGCAAAAAGGGTATCCTATTCTAGCTGAACGAAAGACAGAATCGAGTTGTACGAATCTATTTTCGTACGGCTCTTTTTTTTGTTCTCTTTAGTTAGTGACAAAACTGTTAGCTGTAAAGCGCATTCTGTTAGTAAAACAAATGTTTTTTTGTGGATGGAATGAGTAGAATTTGACTAAGGATCTAAATAGGAGGAAAAAGAGATGAAACAATGGTGGCAGCAACCACAGGTTCGATATTGGCGAACTTTTATGCTTCGAACCCTTGTTTATTCTACGATACTATTGTTACTCATTTATTTGTATCACTACAAAAATATTCAAGGTGGAACATTTATATATAACGAATTCTAGGAGGGAAACGATGAAGAAAAAAGGAATCGTGGAAGCGATCGATTTTTGGGGAATAGCAGACCCAGAGAGAATCGCATATCAGACAGCAGAGGAGCGACACACATATCAAGAATTGAAGTACTCCTCAGATGCATTAGGCTATTACTTAGAGAAGCGTTTGACTACGAAAGGGCCAATCGTCGTGTTCGGCAATCTAGAGTTTGAGATGGTGGTATCATTTTTGGGCGCAGTGAAAGCAGGACATGCGTATCTACCGATTGATGCCCATACACCGAAGGAGCGGATCGAAGCGATTTTACGTGTCGCACAACCTAGTATGATCATTAGTTTAAGCGACTGGGAGATTGAGACAGATCTACCAATCATCCAAAAAGATTGTTTACGCTCGATCATCGCCTCGATAGTTGGTTATCCATTTGAGCATGCAGTGAAAGGTGATGAAAATTTTTATCTGATTTTTACTTCGGGCACCACAGGGGAACCCAAAGGCGTGCAAATCAGTCATGATAACTTAGTGAGCTTTGTCGATTGGGTCTTGAGCGATTTTCCAATCAAAGAGGGACAAGCTTTTTTAGCACAAGCGCCTTTCTCTTTTGATTTATCTGTATTCACTTTGTATCCAGCATTAGTTTCCGGTGGGATCATCAAGCCCTTATTTAAGGAAAACGTACAAGATTTTCAAAAACTATTTGCCGTTTTACCACAATTAAAACTGGACATCTGGGTATCAACCCCTTCGTTTGTCGATATTTGCTTGATGGACGCATCTTTTGACGAGGGACATTTACCAGAACTGATTACGTTCATTTTCTGTGGCGAAGAATTGACGAAAAAAACGGCGCAAGCGTTACTCGAACGGTTTCCTTCAGCCAAAATTTACAACACGTATGGGCCGACAGAAGCGACAGTAGCCATCTCTAGTATATTGATCACAAGAGAAGTATTGACTACGTATGAGCGTTTACCAATTGGCTATGTCAAGTCTGATACTACTGTATCCATTTTGAAAAATGGCGAAAGTGATCATGGCGAGATTTTGATTAGCGGTCCTAGCGTGTCAAAAGGCTATTTGAACAATCCTGAGAAAACAAAAGAAGTGTTCTTTCAAGTAACTGGGCATCAAAACTATCGAACAGGAGATGCAGGATATTTAGCAGAGGACGGTTTGCTTTTTATTGAGGGAAGAATCGATCAACAGGTGAAATTACATGGTTACCGCATTGAATTAGGTGATATTGAACATGCGTTGCTTAAAGATGAACGAATCAAACAAGCAATCGTTGTGCCCAAATATCAAGGATCGAAAGTCCAACAATTAGTGGCGTTTGTTGTACTGAACCAAGCGATTCCGGATACTAATTATCAGTTGATACGTTCGATCAAACAAAGGTTGACCGATTTTCTGATGGACTATATGATCCCACAAAAAGTGGCGTTTATTGACCAATTGCCACAAACGAACAATGGGAAAATTGATCGAAAAGCATTGACAGCTGAGGTGAATAGGTGATGAGTCTCCCACATATGATTCCTTATGCGGAGCCGTATTATTTTCTATTACTGAGTTTCGCGTTAGCGCCAATCATTTTTTCTCTACTATTTTTCCAGAAACGTTTAGGAACTTATCAAGTTCTTGTCACTTTCTTTTTCTTGTTCATCAGCTTTGGAGGAATGTATTGGCAACAAGGACTTGCTTTGATTGGCTATGTGATCTGGCAAAGTATACTTGTTTGGTGTTATTTCACTTATCGAAAAAAAAGAAATCAAAGTGTATGGTTTTATCTAGCGGTAGTTCTAGCAATTCTACCTTTAGCGATTACGAAAGTCACACCATTTCTAACATCTGGTAAGGGATCACTGTTTAGTTTTCTGGGAATTTCCTATTTAACATTCAAATCGGTACAAATGATCATGGAAATGAGAGACGGTATGATCAAAACCTATCATCCTTACCGTTATATTCAGTTCTTGTTGTTTTTCCCAACCATTTCTTCAGGACCAATCGATCGTTATCGAAGATTTGAAAAAGATCAGCTCCAACCACCAACAAAGGAACAATATCTGGAAATGTTGGAAAAAGGGGTCCATCATCTGTTTATGGGTTTTTTATACAAATTCATCATCGGTCATTATCTCGGACAGGTACTGTTACCCATCGTATCAAAAGGTGCCTTGGCTCATGGCGGAGTCTCATGGTGGCTATTGGGGTACATGTATGTCTATAGTTTGTATCTCTTTTTCGATTTTGCTGGCTATAGTTTGTTTGCAGTTGGTACGAGTTATTTGATGGGCTATGATACCCCGATCAATTTCAACAAACCATTTTTAGCTTGGAATATCAAAGAATTCTGGAATCGTTGGCATATGTCTTTGTCCTTCTGGTTCAGAGATTACGTTTATATGCGGTTGATGTTCTTCTTGATGAAGAAAAAATGGTTTAAGAGCAAGATCGTGACTTCAAATATCGGATACTTTGCATTGTTTCTATTGATGGGTGTCTGGCACGGTTTGACATGGTACTACATTTTGTATGGTATCTATCATGCAACATTGATTTGTGTGACAGATGCATGGATTCGTTACAAGAAAAAACGGAAGAAAAAACTTCCTTCCAATCGCTTGACCCACGCATTTTCTGTTTTCATGACGTTTCAAGCGGTGTGTGCTAGCTTATTGATTTTTTCAGGATTTTTAGATCAACTATTTTTTAAATAAATGACGAGTTTAAAGGAGAGAATAGATATGGAAGAACAAGTTTTAACGATTTTAGCAGAGATTACAGGTACAGATGAAGTGAAAGAAAATAAAGAAATCGATTTGTTTGGTGAAGGTTTATTGGATTCACTAGGGTCTGTTCAATTATTAGTTGAGCTGGATGGACAGCTTGATGTACAAGTTCCTGTCTCAGAATTTGACCGAGAAGAGTGGGCAACACCAAATAAAATTATTGATCAAATCAACGAATTGAAGGGATAACGATGAAGAAAAAGCTGTTTGCGATTTTTGGTCCAGTGATATTTGCGTTTATACTGATTGCGGTTTTTTTCACTTCATCTTATCGCGTGAATGTAGCTGACCCAGAAATCATTCATAGAGCAGCCAGTTCGATGTCAGACAACGTCTTACGAGGGGATGTAATCAAAAATACAGCTTTTACTGAAAAAAAGTATGTGCCTTTTCTTGGTTCAAGTGAATTGAGTCGGATCAGTCCCTTTCATCCTTCTGTTTTAGCCCAGAAATATCAACGGAGCTACGAACCATTTTTATTAGGTGCCCCTGGGACTCAATCGCTGAGCCAGTTCATGATGATGCGCTCAGCTGGTAGAGATCTCAGAAATAAAAAAGTAGTGGTTATCGTGTCTCCTCAGTGGTTCGTAAAAGACGGGGTGAAGGAAGACTATTTCAGTACCCACTATTCAGAGTTACAGACATTGGATTGGCTGTTTTCAATAAAAAAAGTGACCGCATCAGATCGCTATTTCGCGCGACGTTTATTAAGTTTTTCGATCGTTTCAAAAGATGAAGAGATCACGCGGATTTTAAGTACAGTACAAAAAGGAATCAAACCCAATGATAAAGAATTAGCGGGCTTGGAAGACAAATGGAACATCTTGAAGCGTGAGGATGAATTATTTAGTGGAATTGGTTTGACGGATAAACTAAAACAGATCGATCAAGCGACCAAACCATTACCGACTAGCTATGAAAAAGAGCAACTAAGTCAGCTCGCTACACAGATCGGTGCTAGTAAAACTAAGAATAATCCTTTTGCTTTAAAAGATGATTTCTACAATACCCGAATCAAACACCATTTAGATGAGTTGAAAGACTCACAGAAAGACTGGGATTATCGTTTTTCAAAGGAATATTCTGATTTTCAATTATTATTGCAACAACTAGCAAATGAACATACTGAAGCACTATTCATTCTTCCACCAGTGAATGAAAAGTGGAGTGATTATACTGGTTTGTCTCAAGAAATGTTGCAAGGATTTGCCAAAAAAGTCAAGTATCAATTAAAGAAACAAGGATTTCAACATATCGCAGACTTAACAAAGATGGCTAGTGTTCCCTATTTTATGGAAGATACGATCCATCTTGGTTGGCAAGGCTGGTTGACTGCAGATCAGTACATCCAACCCTTCTTAGAAGAGGAGCAGCCAGTGAGTCATTATCAGATGGACGATGCTTTCTATAGTAAAGATTGGCAATTGCAGACCCCGGATACACTACCAGAAAAATAAGTGATGCATTTGAATCAAAATAAAAGTCGAATAAAGAAATGTGAGAAATGACCTGTAACTTCCAAATAAAGTGGATGTTATGGGTTGTTTTTGAGATGTTAGCAGATCCAAAAAAACTAAAACGAAGATTGGCTTGATAATAAGACTGCATAAATCAAACAAATATGCTGCCCCAAAATCAGTGAACAATGATATAATTCTACTATTAAGTATGGAAAAGAGGGAAAGCGTTTGAATAAAAATGAAGAACAATTATTGATTGATTTAACAACTGCGCGTGGCGTACCAGGAAATGAAGAAGAGGTACGAAAAGTCTATAAAAAATATGCAGAGCAATTCACAGATGATATTTTTTACGATGGTTTAGGTAGTATCATCGCAAAACATGATTCTGGCAAGGGCCCTAAAGTATTTATCTCCGGACATATGGATGAAGTTGGCTTTATGGTTACAAAGATCACAGATAAAGGATTTATTGAATTTCAAACACTAGGTGGTTGGTGGGGCCAAGTCATGTTGGCACAACAAGTAGAAATCAAGACCCAAGAGGGAAAAATTATCCATGGCGTGATTGGTTCAAAACCACCACATGTCTTGACTGCTGAAGTTCGTAACAAACCGTATGATATCAAAGATATGTTTATTGACATCGGTGCGACAAGCAAAGAAGAAGCGACGAAATGGGGCATTCGTCCTGGTGATATGGTCACTCCTTATATTGAATATCGTCGAATGAATGATGGAAAATTCTTGTTAGCAAAAGCATGGGACAATCGTATTGGGACAGCTGTTTCTTTACGTGTACTTGAAAATCTAGCAAAAGAAGGACATCCGAATGTCTTATTTGCTGGAAGTGATGTACAAGAAGAAGTTGGTTTAAGAGGTGCGCGCACAAGTACTCATTTGGTTGACCCTGACATAGCGATTGCTTTAGATACAGGTACTGCTGGAGATACACCAGGGATGACACCGAAAGAGGCAGATTCAGTTTTAGGTAAAGGACCACAAATCTTGATTTTCGATGCTTCGATGATCCCACATAAAAAATTATTGAATTTTGTGATCCAAGTGGCAGAAGAAATGGCTATTCCATTCCAATATACTGTCATCACCGGTGGGGGAACAGATGCGGGCCAAATGCATGTGTCACGTAATGGTGTGCCATCTATTGCAATCACTGTCCCCGTTCGTTATCTGCATTCACATACATCGATCATCCATGAAGAAGATTACTTCAATACAGTGAAGTTAGTTACTGAAGTAGTCAAACGTTTGGATAGTGAAAAAGTAGCAGAAATCAGGAGCTATGAGTAATGAAGAATGTTTCTGAATATCGAAAAAAAGCCCGGGCATCTTTAGAAGGACAGTGGGGGATCAATGCTTGGATCATTTTCCTTTCAGTCTTTATTGGGTTGATCATCCAGCAGCTTTTTGTGGGCATCTTCCCAACAGATAGCACACAGGCAAACATACTCAATTTTTTGATCCAACACGTACTGATCTTTGCTTTTACTTATGGGGTCTATTATATCTCGTTAGTTGTGGTCAGAGGTGGGCGAGCAAAATCTAATCTGTTGTTTGCTGTTTTTCAAAAAGAATATTTTGTATCGATTCTGCTTATCAATCTTTTAAATACCGTATTCAATTGGTTGATCAACGGTATTATACTTTTGCCTAGTTTTTTGATAGGCGGGTTCAATACGTATATCAATTTACTTTTCAATGGAAATGCTTCACCACAAGGGATGATGAATGATTTTACGATTGATCTGAGTTTTGCAATCTTTACAACTTTACTATTCGTCGTGTCGCTATTTGTGATGACGATCGTTGCAGGATTGTTCCAATTTGCTGCTTGGACAAAGTTTGACTATCCGAAACTGACAGTTATCCAAAGTTTGAAATATGCTTGGTTTTTATTAAAAGATCGTATTGGTACCTATCTTCTCCTACAACTTTCTTTTATTGGTTGGTATATTCTCGGATTTATTGCGCTATTCTTTGGTTTACTCTGGGTGATTGCTTACGTCAATGTGTCGATTGCACAGTTTTACGAACAAGCCCGTATTGAAAAAGGTAGCCCAATGGAATACTTTAACTTAGGATAAGCAGTTTTCCTTATGAAAATAAGAAATTGTGGTAGCATAAGTTTTTGAGGGGGAATCAGTCATGAAATTAACCGTTTTAGGTTGCTTAGGTGCATATCCTTATAAAAAACAAGGAACGACGAGTTATTTGTTGCAAGCTGATCAATTTAATTTGTTGATTGATGCAGGGAGCGCAACGCTTGTGAAATTGGAAGACCATCTTGATCCGCTTGCTTTAGATGCTGTGATCATCAGCCATTATCATCATGACCATATCGCAGATCTAGGTGTCTTGCAATATGAGTGGCAATTGCATCCAAACAGAGATCAAGAAAAGATATTACCAATCTATGGACATACGAAAGATGCCAGTCATTTTGAACAATTGACAATGCCGGGAGTGTCCCAAGGGGTGGCATATGATCCAACCCAAGAACTTGAAGTCGGACCATTTTCGATCACTTTCTTGGAAACGATTCACCCAGTGGTTTGTTATGCCATGCGTATTGTCGAAAGAGCCACCGGAAAAGTATTTGTTTTTACAGGAGATTCTGGCTATTTAGAGAGTTTCATCCCATTTGCTAAAGAGGCGGATCTCTTTTTGGCGGACACGTATCTTTTTGCAGGAAATGAGCGACATAAAGCGCATTTCACTTCAAAAGAATCCGGGGAGATCGCAAAAGCGGCAAAAGTCAAAAAACTGGTTTTGACACACTTGCCACAATTTGGGGACCTAACACAATTAGAGAATGAAGCAAAAGAAGCGGCTGGAGAAGAAATCGAAGTTGCTTTAGCTGAAGTCGATAAAGTGTTTGACATATAGGAGGACGAGCAGAATGATTTTTGTACCAAATGAAAACCATGATCCAAGAGTGAATTTAGCAATTGAGACCTTTTTACTGCAAGAGATGCCATTAGAAGAACCAATCTTGCTGTTTTACATCAATGAACCGTCAATCATTATTGGTCGAAATCAAAACACGATCGAAGAAATCAATCGTGAATATGTTGAAGAGCATGGCATCCATGTGGTACGTCGTTTAAGCGGTGGTGGGGCTGTGTATCATGATTTTGGTAACTTGAATTTCAGTTTCATCATGCCAGATGATGGGGATTCGTTCCGTGACTTTGCGAAGGTGACTAAACCAATCATTCAAGCGTTACACGAATTAGGTATTTCAGGTGCCGAATTAAAAGGACGTAATGACCTGGTGATCGATGGCTTGAAGTTTTCAGGGAATGCTATGTATGCTACAAATGGTCGAATGTTTGCACATGGAACGATCATGTTCGATTCAGACATTGATGAGGTAGTCAATGCGCTTAAAGTCAAAAAAGAAAAAATCGAATCTAAAGGAATCAAATCGATTCGTTCGCGAGTTACAAATATCAAACCATTCTTACCTGAGGAAAAACAAGGAATGACAACAGAAGAATTTCGTGAAGACATTCTTTTGAAAATCTTTGGGGTGTCTTCAGTAGAAGAAGTAAAAACTTATGAATTGACAGAAAAAGATTGGGAAAAAATCAATCAAATTTCTGAGCAGTATTATCGAAATTGGGATTGGAATTATGGAAAATCACCGGATTTCAACTTTTCACGCCAAAAACGCTTTTCAATTGGCTCGATCGAAGTACATCTGAATGTCTCAGAAGGGATCATCGAGGATGTAAAAATTTTCGGCGATTTCTTTGGTCTAGGAGATATCAAAGATGTTGAACAAGTGTTGACAGGGTTAAAATATGATAAAGCTACCTTACAAGACGCAGTTGAAACGATCGATATCAAGAAGTATTTTGGTGCGATCGAAGCACAAGATTTATTGGAGTTATTGTACTAAATAAGGTTGTGCCAGAAGCGTCTTGACCTAGGAAGTAAGATAGAAAATTGAAAAATAGTTTTTCACGTTTTACAATTTTTTAGTTTGATGTTGAATGTCCGTTTCTGGAACATCATTTATTTGGTTGTAGGGGGATAAGATAACTAATGTCCCAGACCTGACAAATCTTGAATAGATCATAAGACCTTCAAAAACAGCCGGTTGACTGCTTTTGAAGGTCTTTTTTAGCCAGGGGATATATTAATTTTTAGGCGATCGACCCACTTATCTTTTTCTTGGATCAAGGTGCTGCTGTATTTTTCGAGCGTGTTCTGGATCATCATCAAGTCATACTGTTCCTGTCGTATCAATTCTTCTGTCACATCTTTTGAAAAAATATTTTTCTCATAGTGTGTACTGTGCTCACAGTGGATCTGGATGTGAGAATTGATTTCTTGGATCGATAAATAGATTTCTCGATGCAAAGGATTTTCAATGGCTTGTGTTTCGCGAAACGAGTGCTCTAGAATATGGATGAGTAATTGTGTGAAATCTTCATCATGGATCGGTAAGGAAGCTGGGATATGGGTGTGAAAATCAACCTTGATATTCTTTTTAGCAGCGACTTCTTGATATCTAGCCAAAATCAAATTGGTTAGTTGGTGACCTGTCGGAAAAAGAGACAAATCCAATCGTCTTGTTTCGTCTACGATCCGTTCTAAGTAAGTTTTCGCTTCGGCTTGTTCATTTTTATCAATCAATTGACTCAGTTCTTCCATTTGTACAACAAAGTCATTTTTTGCTTGATCGATTTGTTGGATCTGTGCTTGGATTTTTGTATAATGTGTTTCGATCAGATCTGTTTTAGTTTGTAAGAAAAGCCGTTCTTTATGGTAACTATCGATTTTCATGATATTCTCCATGATGTTGTATCCGACAATAACAATCAGGAGAATCGCAAATAAGAGCGTGGACCAGTTGATAATTGAATGCCCGATCCCTAAGGCAGTTTGAATATAAAACATACAATGAAAGATAGCGATCAAAACGATCCAAGGGCTACATACAGTGAAAAAACGATTTTGTTTATATGCTTCACCGATACTTGCTATAGAAGTAACTAAAGTGCTTACAACACTAACAACACTAGCAAAGGGCATCAATTCGGGTAATTCAAAATCTGAAAATAATGCATAAATTAAGATGTTGGCAAAAACAAATGTTTGGAAATAGCAGAAATAACCATACCATTTCTGATAGTTCGTCATTTTGGACTGATAGTAAAAAATAATCAGTATAGAAGTCAAGATTGCAAATAAGTGTGAAAAAATCGAATGTACGATTGGTTCAAAAAGAACACCGCTCAAGATATCTTCCGAAATCGATTCAAATCCAAGCACGAAAGAAAATAGGCTCAAAATCAATAATGAACGATCTAATCTATTATGCCTGTAGAGAATATAGCTAGTCCAGATCAATAATCCGATGGCAATGACGAAAGCCAAGATCATCGCGATGACTTGTGGGATCGATTGTGAAAAAATGAAGCTGATCATTGGACTGGTAGTTCCCAAATAAACTTTGGGTGTCAGACCAGCATAATTTTGATAAGGCGAGGAAACAACGATTTTCAACGTCTTGCCCACATAGGATTCTGGTAGATCGATGATCGATAAAGACAATCCAGGATTGTTTCGTGCGCTTTCTTTGGAGCGACTGTAGAGTAGCGTGTCATCTAATGAGACACTTAGCCATTGATGGTTGCCTTTGATCAAGAGATTGGCATCCGCCAATTCTTTATGTAGAGTAGTTTCCATTATAAATGGTTCATTCTTGTCGATGGACGGCATGTAGTCGATATGGTTACTGTCGAACTGAAAATAAGGATCGTGCTCGGAATAATAGACCCATGAATCATCAATCTGAGACATTTGTTTATTGTCAATTGGCGTGAAGAGGTAATGAAAAAAATAAGCGATACTTATTATAAATAACGATGAAAATATAATAAGTATGCTCCATTTGATTTTCGTATAGAATGGTATAATTTTATTACGTCCGTTATTAAAAAGAACCATAGACAAATCTCCTTTAATAAATTATCTAATTCCAGAGTAAACTTTTTTCATTTAACAGTCAATTTTTAGGTATTTTTATAGTTTTTTTGTTCGTTTCTTTATTTTTTTGTAGAGAATGCTCAAACTGAGTATTAATATTGTAAAAAAAATTACGTTATTATATTATAGATTTAATAAAATGTTTCTTAAGGAGGTTCAATGTGCCTATCTATAAAAAAATAACTTTTTTCAGTTCGATTTCGTTAGTGGTTCTTCTAGCAATCATTTTGTGTGTCGTGCTGCTCCCTCGAGTATTCGGACTGACACCGCATATCATTGATGATCAAGCGATGGCATCGTCTTATGCAGAAGGAAGTCTGATCTATGTACAGAAAAGAAAGACAGATACGATTTTAGTTGGAGATGTGATCACCTACTATGAAAATTCAGGTAAACATATCGTGACAAGAAGGGTCGTTGCTATTGAAGATCAACACCAGTATTTTTACACGAAAGCTGATGGAAAAACGCAAATCGAAGTTGAAGCAGTACGAGATCGTAATATTATTGGCACGCCTGTATTCAAGATCCCGTACATAGGGTTATTGTTCTCACGGCATGCGTTCAATTGGATGAAATGGGTATTCTTAGGAATCGCTGTATGCTTGTCTTCCATTACAGCTTGGCATACCTACCTTGAACTGAAAAAACGCCGAGAGAAAGAAACTGATTTTTTTTCTGACATGCAATAATCATATTTTTATTTACCAGCTTCTCCCTCTTGTCGAAAGATAGGTTTCTTCGTATAATGTTTGGAAGAGGAGGGGAAGTATGCGTAATGAAATGATGCATCGTCCCGTTGTAAAAGAAGAGTTATTGGATTTTATGCGGACAAAACAAAAACAGTTAACTGGAGAATTGGGGAAAGTCGAAGAGGAAGCACATGCGGCGGAAGTGCCGATCATTCCTCATGAGACGGTCGTCTTTTTGCAGTTTTTATTAGGACAGATCAAACCAAAAGAAGTACTTGAAATCGGAGCTGCGATTGGATTTTCATCTAGTTTGATGGCGCAAGTCATTGGAAAAGACGGTCATGTGACGACGATCGATCGCTTTGACGTAATGATCAGAAAAGCGAAAGCGACGTATGAGCGTTTAGAGATGACGGATCGAGTGACATTATTAGAAGGCCAAGCGGCTGATATTTTGCCAACATTGACTGGTCCTTATGACTTTATATTTATGGATAGTGCAAAATCAAAATATATCGAATTCTTGCCTGAATGCCTTCGTGTGTTGAAAAAAGGCGGCGTCTTGATGGTTGATGATATTTTTCAAGGAGGGACGATTCTTCTGTCAGATGAAGAGATCCCAAGAGGAAAACGAGCGATCCATCGTAAATTGAATGAATTTCTACGCGTGGTCATGGAACATCCAGATTTGACCTCTACGTTGTTACCTTTGGGTGATGGTGTGATTTTGATCACGAAAGAGGCAGAAACGATCGACTTATAATTGCCAGTTTTTTTAGTAAAGATTCAAAAGAATACTAGCTAAGTCGATTTCATTGTTAGCAAGGCAGAGGTTGAAAGTAGGGAATCAATCCAATCAAGTTCTGCCTTACTATTTTGAACGAAACAGACGTTCATGTTCCATGTTAAAATGACAAGTCGATCGCAGCAAAAAAGTACAATATGAAAATTGTGCCTGTATTTTTATAGTGAAATCTGTAAGAAAAAAGTACGATAAAAATTTTTGTTTCATAAAATAACTATTTTGTATTGACATAAGCTTTCAATTTATCTATAATTATTTTTGTTCCGCTAAAGCTGTCATAGTAGCTCAGCTGGATAGAGCATCCGCCTTCTAAGCGGACGGTCGGGGGTTCGAATCCCTCCTGTGACGTAAAAAACCGTTAGAAACTTTTGTTTCTAGCGGTTTTTTTGTAGATTGTGCCAAATTTGTGCCAACCAAAATGTTAAAAATCCTAAGAGTATGAATATGATGATTTTGTTTCTAAAGCATGTCAGTTAAAGACTTTGCTACAGTTTTTTCAATTTCCACGGTGTATGATTAAGTGCTTGCTGTAAAAAAATATTTGGAAATGTGTTCCTAAGAGATAGTGTAAGATATGGAATAACGTGAAGTAGTTTTCTGTCAATTAGAAGTCTTTTTTTTGTCGCTCACTTTTTCTGAAATACCTTCATTTGATTAATCTAGGAAAATCAGACATCTATGATAAAATAAACTATCAAAAGAAACTGTCTGATCAGATAGTGTAACCAACGTTTCTTAAATTGAACATCGAACGGCATATTTCAGGAGAGGACAAAGGAAAGACGAATGTTAATCACAAGAAAATGGATGGATCGTTTGACGCGTCCATACGAGTCACAGGGAATGTTTCGCTGCTTTGCGGAATCTCAGAGTATGGACAGTGTCAGTAGTAAAGCAATTCTATTGATTGATGAGACAAAAGTGACGATTTTGTTTTTGAATTTTTTTCAAACAAAAGTCATTGATCATCTCACGTATGAGCGAACAGTGATCGAAGAGGAACAAGTAGCATTAGGTGGCGGATTATCCGTGGTCTGGCATTTTTCCGCTGGTAGAAAGCACTGGCGATTTCGTATTATGAAAAAAATCATCCCTTTAGGTGATGAACAAAGAGAATTTTTGACGCAACTCGAGTAAGGATATCACTTACGAAAAAAAGAAGAACACTAGCAACGATAGTGTCGTTGCATAGTCGTTCTTCTTTTTTATTAAAACCGTGTGATGATGTCATCTAAAATAGCAATCAATTCTTCTTTCTCCACGTTTAAATGACCATTGATCCATTCGGCTAAGACGCTAGTAGTTCCGGAAATAGAAAAAAGGACTTCTACTTTATTTTTGATATCTTTCATATCTAATTGTTCTTCGTCCATGACTCTTTTTATCAGGATCTGTGTAAGTTGGACAGAGAGTTCATCATCCATGAAATCATTGAAGAAAAAGTGAAAAACAGCTTTGTTCTCATCTACATGATTGACTAAAGTATGGACGAATCGGCGAAAGTCATATTGCTCTTTGTTGGGGTAAGTTTGATCGAAGATATCTGTCAGTGTACAAATCGATTCTTCAATGATTTTTGAACGCAAATCATAGATATCCTCATAGTGAGTATAAAACGTCCCTCTTCCGATATCTGCTTGTTGTGAAAGCTCCGCAATCGTGATTTTATTGATGGGTTTTTCTTTCGTTAAATCTAAAAAGGCTTGTTTGATTGCTTGCTTCGTTCGGGTGCTTCGACGATCCATATGTATCTCCTTTTTTAGACAGTATCTTCCTAAGTGTTCATTATTGAACAGATGTTGAATCATTGCCTATAGGAAGTCGCTTTTTGAGTAATTATAATAAAGTTACGTAAAGAAATAAAGTTTTGATTCAAAAGGAGTAGATGGATATGGAAAAATTAACGATTCGTTCAATTGATAGAAAAGACTTAAATAAAGCAAGTGAATTTGCAGCACAAGGGATGAATTTTTCGAGCTATACAGAAAATCCTATCGCACTTTATCTCTATCGTCAGTATGCACTTACAGGTGCATTGATGAAATCAACAGTCACATTAGGTGCGTATCTAGACGGTCAATTTGTCGGCTTTCTTTTTGCTCGCTTCAATGGAGAAAGCAAAGTTCCTGTTTCGTGGGGGAGACGCTTGTTTGTCAATGTAGTAGAAAAATTGATCGGGTTGACCGGATATCAAGGTGCAATAGGAACTTATGACCAAGCCAATCAAAAAATGTATCATGAATTTGCATCCAATCATCCAGAAGGCGAAGTCACTTATTTTGCCGTTGATCCCACATTGAAAGGTAAGCGGATTGGCTCACGCTTGTTAGAAGAAATAGAGAAACGTTATAAAAATAAGCGAATATTTCTCTATACAGACTCTAACTGCAACTACCAATTTTACTTAAAAAAAGGATTCACCATTTTTGGTCGCCAACCAATCGATCTAGGTGGAGGAGAATCAATGACCTGTTACTTACTAAGCACCACCTTATGATCGAAAACTCTAGTGATTAGACGACGTATAACGTTGACTCAGTGATGAGTCGGCGTTTATTTGTATTTTTATACGCTTGATTTGTAAGAGTAAGTTGCAGAAAAAAAACAACAGTTCCTTTATAATCAAAGAGAGATCGTTTTCGTTTGGTCAATCACAGCAATGATCCAGCTAAAAAAACGATCAATCACCGGTTTTAGAAAGGAAGAAAATAGATGACATTATTATCTCAAATTTTAGTTACACTTGTTGCCTTGGAATTTCTTTATATCATGTATATTGAAACTTTTGCGACGGAATCTGCCACAACTAGTCGAGTATTCAACATGCCGAAGGAAGAATTACAACGTCAGTCGGTACAGACTTTATTTAAGAATCAGGGGATCTATAATGGTTTACTTGGTGTGGCATTAGTATACGGTGCTTATTTTTCAAATGCACCAAAAGAAATCACGGGACTATTGCTGATCTATATTTTACTTGTAGCTGCTTATGGTAGCTTGACTAGTGATCGCTTGATCATCGTCAAACAAGGTGGGTTAGCAGCGATTGCACTCATTACATTATTCTTTTAGGATATAATAGAAAAACAGCTGAAAAAATTATGAAAGTTTGTGAAAAAACTTACTTTAATCAACAAAATATGCTATCCTGTAACGTGCATTTCATCAATTTTTTATGAAAATGGGGTAGTAGTGTTGTTAAAGAATTATATTGGTTTATTGAAAAAAGAATTTTCTGGTTATAATCTTTCGGTATTTCAAAAAGATTTATTGGCAGGTATTACAGTCGCGGCGGTTGCTTTACCACTCGCTTTAGCCTTCGGTGTTTCAAGTGGGGCAGATGCAGCTGCTGGTCTGATCACTGCTGTAATTGCTGGTCTAGTCATTGGTGGTTTATCTGGTGGGTTCTATCAGATTTCTGGTCCTACTGGCGCGATGGCAGCAATTTTGATGTCGATTGCCGCAAAACAAGGAATGCAAGGTGTCTTGCTGGCTACTTTTTTGGCTGGAGTTCTTTTATTTGCTGCGGGTGTCTTGCGATTAGGAACGCTGACTTCATTTATCCCTGCACCTGTCATCACAGGGTTTACCTCTGGTATTGCAATCATTATTGCTTTAGGTCAGATTGATAATTTATTCGGTGTTCATTCAGAAGGGGCCAATGTGATGGAAAAATTGGCTAGTTATCCAAACTTAGGCTTTGAAATTTCCTTGCCAACGATTTTAATGGGAAGTTTGGTCATTATTGGGATGCTGATCTATCCTAAAAAATGGGGGCAAAAGATACCAAGCTCATTGTTGGCAATCATCCTCACAACTACGTTGATGATGATCGTTGATTGGCCAATTGCGACCGTAGGGGAAATTCCCCAAACATTGATCAGTAGTAACCGTTTGGTACTTGGTGATTTTAGTTTGTCAGCGATCCAAACAGTGATTGTACCAGCAATCAGCATTGCACTGTTAGGTATGATCGAAAGTTTGTTGTGTGGTGCCTCGGCAGGCCGAATGGCGAATCGTCAGTTAGATAGTAATCAGGAGTTGGTCGCACAAGGAATTGGTAATCTACTGTTACCATTTTTTGGTGGGATTCCAGCTACAGCAGCCATTGCTCGAACGAGTGTCGCAATCAAATCCGGTGCTCAAACCAGAGTAGCTGGAATGATCCATGCAATCGTATTGTTTCTATCCATGCTTATTTTTGCACCAATCATGTCGAACATTCCGATGCCAGCATTAGCAGGCGTATTGATCGTCACTGCTTGGCGTATGAATGAATGGGAAACAATCAAAGAACTATTCGCTAAAAGATACTGGTCAGCGCTTCTTCTATTTTTCTTGACGATGGGGTGTACAGTGATTTTTGATCTTAGTATTGCGATCGTTATAGGAATTATCAGTGGGTGTGTATTTTTTATTGTTAAGAGTGCAGCCATCACGATTTCAGTAGAGGAAATCGACTGGCAGCGAATGAGTTTGCCGGAAACGAAAAAGTTGGATAATTGGGCAGTTGTTTATATCAGTGGTCCTTTATTCTTCATGTCCGCCGAACGATTGAAAGCGACGTTAACAGAATTAGCAGATAAAGAAGGAATCATTTTTTCAATGCGCGGGGTGCCAAGTATTGATTTGACGGCGCAAAGTTTATTTGAAGAATTTCAAGAAAAAGCTGCTATAAAAGAACAAACGATTATTTACACCTCGTTACAACCAGAAGTGGAAAAGCAATTGCAACATCTTTGGGAAAAACAAAAGACAGAACAACATCTTACGGTGGCTCATGCGCTGGCCTCTTTACACAAACAAACTATGTTAGATAGTGAAATATAGTCAGTTGGTTCGCTAAAAAAATTGTGACTGCCGCCTGTTCTAAGGTAAAATAAGTTTATAGACGTTTGGGAGGTAGGAATGGATGAACATCAAACAAGTGAGTGAAGAAAAAGGAATCTCTGCGGATACGTTACGCTACTATGAACGAATCGGTTTGATCCCACCGGTGAACCGAACAAACGGAGGTATCCGGGATTATACTGAAGAAGATTTACGTTGGGTCGATTTCACCTTATGTATGCGTAGTGCGGGTTTGTCGATCGAATCTTTGACTGAATATATTCGTTTATATAGCGCCGGTGATGAAACAATCCTTGCTCGTAGGGATCTTCTTATGGAAGAAAGTGAACAATTGGCAAAAAAAATTGCAGAGATGCAAGCTTGTCAGGAACGTCTCCAAAAGAAAATCGCGCGTTATAATCAAGACTTAGTCAAAGGAGATCCAATCTTAGTTTGATCTAGTCGCTAAAACTAAGAACCAACCAATCGATCATGATTTGTGAGACTGGTTGGTTCTTTTGCTGTCTTTACTTTTTTTCAGCAAGTATTTTTCCAAGTTTTTGCCAATCTTCTAAAATCGTTTCTGTCAGCGTTCGATTATAAAAAATGGCCGCTGGGTGGAAGAGTGGAAGAACACGATACTGTTTAGTGGAAAATTGATAAGCATCATGCGGTGGATTTAACTCTAAGACTGGTCCGGTATATAGTTTTCCGTGATTTTTTGAAATTGTATAGCCATTACCTAATAAACGTTGCAGTCCAATATTGCCTAGCGTGGCAATCAAAGAGGGCTGTATATGTTGTAGTTCGTAATCTAAGATTGGTGCATGAGCAAAAACTTCCGTTTTACTTGGCGTTCGATTCGGATAAACGATCTCTGATTTTTTTGTCCGTCCATTGATGCGTTGGACGATTCGATAAGGACGGCTTCTGACAGCGCTAGTAATATACACTTCATCCCGAGATAACCCGACTGATTTTAGTGCATTCATCAACTCTTTGCCAGCTTGGCCGCTAAATGGAATGTGATTCTCAATTTCTGTTTTACCTGGGGCTTCGCCAACTAACATCAATTTGGGTCGGATAGGGCCTTGTCCAGCGACAAATCCTTCCACGCGGTGTCCTTGAATACGCCGAGTTGCTTCGTCAATCAAATGTTTTGGGTAATCCATAGTATCAACTCCTATTCTCATCCATTATAGAAAGAAATCGTTCAATTGACGAATGATTGGCAAAATAAAAAAGTTGTTGACTAATATAGTAGGATTTGTTATTCTAGTAATGTTGTAATTGTGGTCTCCACAGCTACAACCGCACAGAATGAGTTTGATTAAGTACAGGACACCCTGTCACTCTGGATGGCGAGTCTAAGTATGAAAATAAGGAGGTGCTTTAAAGCATGTACGCAATTATTAAAACAGGTGGTAAACAAGTAAAAGTTGAAGTTGGACAAACAATCTACATCGAAAAACTTGACGTTGAAGCAGGCGAAAAGGTTGTATTTGACGAAGTTATTTTAGTAGGTGGCGAAACTACGAAAGTAGGCGCTCCAACCGTTTCTGGTGCAACAGTTGAAGGTACAGTTGAAAAACACGGCAAACAAAAGAAAGTCGTTACTTTCAAATACAAACCTAAAAAACACTCACACCGTAAACAAGGTCACCGTCAACCATACACAAAAGTGGTTATCGACGCGATCAACGCTTAATCTGCGTTTGAGAAAGAAGGCCTAAACAATGATCAAAGGGACATTTAAACGAAATGACGCTGGTCAAATCGTTTCATTTACTTTGACTGGGCACGCTGATGCCGGTCCTTACGGAAGTGATATCGTTTGTGCAGGTGTTTCTGCCTTAGCGATCAGCACTGTCAATGGGATTTCATCATTAGCTGGTTTTGAACCGATTGTTGACATGAATGAAGAAGAAGGCGGCTATTTGTACGTCGAAGTAATTTCACGATTGACACAAGAGCAAAACAATATTGCGGAAATCTTATTGGAGAATCTCCTATTAGGTTTACAATCGATCGAAGCTGAAAACCCAGAATATATCCAAACAAAAACAATTAATGATAAATAGGAGGTGCAGACCATGTTGTTAACAATGAATCTACAATTATTCGCCCACAAAAAAGGTGGCGGTTCTACATCTAACGGCCGTGACTCAGAATCAAAACGTCTAGGTGCAAAACGTGCTGACGGACAAACAGTTACAGGTGGATCAATTCTTTACCGCCAACGCGGAACAAAAATTTATCCAGGTGTGAACGTAGGTATTGGTGGAGATGACACTTTATTTGCTAAAGTTGACGGTGTTGTTCGTTTCGAACGTAAAGGCCGCGACAAAAAACAAGTGTCTGTTTATCCAGTAGCTCAAGAAGCTTAATGAACAGTTGGCTCTATTCCTTGCCTAGCGAGGGATAGAGTTTTTTCATTTTTTCTGAATCAATAATGATTTCCGGCTCAAACAGAGTCAGGCTTTTTTTGCGTTGGGAGAATGACTGGCTGTAAAAAGGCTCTTTGTCAATAAGGACTGATGAGTTGCGAAAAATTAAATCTGGGTCAGAATGAACCTCATTCTGGCTCAGATTTTTTGTTATCTAACATTGATTAATTGATTGGTCAAAAAGATTCTAATTTT
>Ga0308169_10000280_pt1 | contig 86718 bp, 72 predicted proteins | sample PhyBR1_2_FD_202139 | JGI IMG/M metagenome (GOLD analysis project Ga0308169, IMG submission 202139) | Phyllosphere microbial communities from UC Gill Tract Community Farm, Albany, California, United States - DLSLSB.R1 | ecosystem: Host-associated > Plants > Phyllosphere > Unclassified | place...
CAAGTACGAGGGGCTCGCCGTGCCCGACTGGATCATGGACATGCCGCGCCGCTGGCTGGTGGTGCCGCTGATCCTGCAAGGCAAGCTGTTCGGCTTCGTGATGCTGCAGCGCGCGCGCAGCCCGCTCAAGCTGAACTGGGAAATCTTCGACCTGCTGGAAATCGCCGGCAGCCAGGCCGCCAGCCACCTGGCCCAGGAAGACGCCGCCAACGCGCTGATGGTGGCGCGCCAGTTCGAGTCGTTCAACCGCATGTCGACCTTCGTGGTGCACGATTTGAAGAATCTGGTGGCCCAGCTGTCGCTGATGAACGCCAACGCGGAAAAGCACAAGGACAATCCCGAGTTCCAGCAGGACATGCTGGAAACCCTGAACCATTCGGTGCAGAAGATGAAGCTGCTGCTGCAGAAGCTGTCGCGCACCGAGAACGCCGACCACAAGCTGCCGCTGGCGGTCGACCAGGTGGTGCGCGGCGCCGTGGCCCTCAAGAGCGCCTTCGAGCCGCATCCGCAGCTGGTGGTCGAGGCGGCCGGCCTGACCGTGCTGGCGGACCGCGAGCGCCTCGAGCGCGTGGTCGGCCACCTGATCCAGAACGCGATCGAAGCCACGCCGCGCGACGGCCATGTCATGATCCGCGTCGGACGCCGTGCGGACGATGCGGTCGAGGTCGAGATCAGCGACACCGGCGAGGGCATGACCGAGGAATTCATCCGCGAGCGCCTGTTCAAGCCCTTCGACTCGACCAAGTCGGCCGGCATGGGCATCGGCGTGTTCGAAAGCCGCGAATACATCACCGAGCTGGGCGGTGTGCTGGAAGTCAGCAGCCGCCCGAAGCGCGGCACCACGTTCAAGGTCGTCCTGCCGCCGTACCGCGACACCGCGCCGGCCGCAGTGACCTGAATATCGACCTGAACGACCTGAAAGCGTAGAGGACACCGTGACCCAAAACAAACCGAAACTGCTCATCATCGAAGATGATCCGGGCCTGCAGAAGCAGCTGCGCTGGAGCCTGGATGCCTACGACGTGGTCGTGGCCGGCGACCGCGAGGCGGCGCTGGCGCAGATCCGCCGCCACGAGCCGGCGGTATGCACCATGGACCTGGGCCTGCCGCCCGATCCGGACGGTTCGACCGAGGGCCTGGCCACGCTGCAGCAGATCCTGGCGCTGGCGCCGGACACGCGCGTGATCGTCCTGACCGGCAACCAGGACCATGCGAACGCGGTCAAGGCGATCGGCATGGGCGCCTACGATTTCCACCAGAAACCGGTCGACCCGGAAGTGCTGAACCTGGTGATCCAGCGCGCCTTTTATCTGCACACGCTGCAGCAGGAAAACCGCCGCATGCAGCAGTCGCAGGCCGATTCGCCCCTGTCCGGCGTGATCTCGCGCGACCCCGGCATGCTGAAGGTGTGCCGCACCGTGGAAAAGGTGGCGCCGACCTCGGCCTCGGTGATGCTGCTGGGCGAATCCGGCACCGGCAAGGAGGTGCTGGCGCGCGCCGTGCACGCGCTGTCGCCGCGCACCAAGGGCCGTTTCATGGCGATCAACTGCGCCGCGATCCCGGAAAACCTCCTCGAGAGCGAACTGTTCGGCTACGAGAAGGGCGCCTTCACCGGCGCCGCCAAGCAGACCAAGGGCAAAGTCGAGCTGGCGCACGGCGGCACTTTCTTCCTGGACGAAGTCGGCGACCTGCCGATGGCGCTGCAAGCCAAGCTGCTGCGCTTCCTGCAGGAGCGCGTGATCGAACGCGTCGGCGGCCACGAGGAAATCCCGGTCGACGTGCGCATCGTCTGCGCGACCCACCAGAAGCTGAAGGAGCTGTGCGCGCAAGGGCGTTTCCGCGAGGACTTGTATTACCGCCTGTCCGAAATCGTGGTCAACATCCCGCCGATGCGCCAGAGGGAGGGCGACGCCGCACTGCTGGCCCACCATTTCAAGAACAAGTTCTGCGCCCAGGAATCGCGCCCCTCGCTGCATTTCGCACCCGACGCGCTGGCGGCGATCGAGGGTTACGCCTGGCCCGGCAACGTGCGCGAGATGGAGAACTGCATCAAGCGCGCCGTGATCATGGCCGACGGCAGCACCATCGTCGCCGACGACCTCGGCCTGCCCGAGACTGGCGCCGAGGAAGCGCCATTGAACCTGAGACAGGTGCGCGACGAAGCCGAGTACAAGGCGATCGTCAAGGCGCTGGCGCGGGCCGACGGCAACATCGTCAAGGCATCGGAAATGCTGGGCGTCAGCCGCCCGACCATGTACGACCTGATGGGGCGACACGGGATCAAGGTCAACGCGTGAGCGGCGCGATGAAGAAAAAACGCAAGCTTGGACGCCGTCTTGTGCTGGCCAGCACGACGCTAGCCGTGGTCGGGCTGACCGGGGCGGCGATTGTCATCGATCGACTGGGGGTGGCGCCACGAACGCTCGCACCATATATAGAAAAACGTAGCAGCGGTCACAATCCCACCATCGTCGGGTTGGGCAGCTTTGTTAGCCAAGCCCTGATGGCGCTGGACCGCGGCGTGCTGCCCATGCCGGCCGAGTTGGCGCAGACGCTGGGTGCCCAACCAGAACCTGCGGGGACCGAGCGCCCAGGCGGCATGCTGGTCGCTACTGCCGAAGAGCTGCGTGTAGCGATTAGCAAGGCGGAGGCCGGCGATGTGATCACCTTGTTGCCTGGAACCTATCGCTTTAACGGTCGGGCCGTCGATGCCAACCGTCCCGGCACCGAAAGAGCGCCGATTACAGTGCGTGCGGTGCGGCCGGGTCGCGTGCAGGTTGAGTTCGACCAGATCGAAGGCTTCCGAGTGAGCGCACCTTGGTGGCGCTTCGAAAACTTGGCGATCCACGGCGTGTGTGGTGACGATAGTTATTGCGAGCATGCATTCCACGTCGTTGGAGCAGCGCGACATTTTGCCTCGGTTAACAATACTATTGCTGATTTTAATGCGCATTTCAAGATTAACGGCGTCGGCAATGATTTTCCGGACGAAGGCCTGATCGAAGCGAATACGTTGGCTAACAACCATGCGCGCCGGACTGGCAACCCGGTGGTGCCGATCGATCTGGTTGCTGCCAGCCGCTGGACTGTGCGCGGCAATATCATCAAGGATTTCGTCAAGCTGCAAGGAAATCAGGTCAGCTACGGCGCCTTCGCCAAGGGTTCTGGCAGCGGCAACGTTTTCGAGCGCAACTTGGTGTGGTGCGAAGATAAATTGCGTGGCCAGCCTGGCCAGCGAATCGGCTTGTCGCTCGGTGGCGGCGGTACTGGTCATGAGTATTGCCGCGACCGGAAGTGCATTACTGAACAGCAGAGTGGCATCATCCGCTCTAACCTGATCGCCGCCTGTTCCGATGTCGGTATCTACCTGAACAGTGCGGCCGACAGCCGGATCAACGACAACACGCTGGTAGACACGACTGGTATCGATGTACGTTTTATAACTAGTAGCGCACGTCTGGACGGCAACCTAGTCGATGGACCGATCCGTAGCCGTAACGGCGGCTTGGCACACGAAGGTGATAACCTGACCGCACCGCTGTGGCAGGCCTACGTGGGCTATCACCCTGTGAGATCTTTGTTCCGCAACCTCCTGGCCGGCGATTTCGGCTGGCAGGGCGCCGCGCCGCGGCGCGCCGGCGGCGCGACCGGCCCCGGCCTTTGCGGCGGCCCGGTGCGCGCCTACGGCGCCTTCGAGGATTTCGGCGCCTGCCGACGCCAGGATACGATCAGCCGGCGCTGACGCCCGGCGGTTTCTCGATCGGTTCCAGCTTGGCGTCGGCGCGGCTGCGCAGCACGCGGTCGTGGACGAGCTGGGCCAGCGCATACACGTGGCTCAGCTGGCGCTTGAGCGGGCCGAGCTTGACGATCGACGCCGTCTGCAGCGAATAGTGACCCTTGAATACCTTCACGTGGCCCTGGTCGCCGTCATATACGTTGTACTCGAGGCCCAGCGCATTGCGGGCGTCGAGGACGCGGTGCGGGTACTTGTCCATGATGCGCTCGATCGCCAGCGTATACGGCACCGGGCCGGTCACGCGCAGTACGCCGCGTTTGCCGGTCTGGTGCAGGTGCGGATCGTACTTGTCGATGTTCTCGAACACCTGTTCCAGCACCGCCTTCAGGAAGGGATGGCCGGGTGCGCAGACGATGTGCCATTGCTGGTATTCGCCGCCGAGCAGGTGGCGCAGGTCGTACACCAGGCCCCAGTGCTCGTAGCCGCCATCGGCGGTGTGCCACTTCGACAGCAGGAAGCGGTCGTCGGCACGCAGCACCGAATCGAGCGGGCGGGTGGCGCCGCTCTTGATGTCGAGGTAGACGCCGCCGACCTTGTACATCAGCAGGTAGCGGAACAGGTCGGCGCGCGCGGCGCCGTAGCGCTTGTCGATGCGCTGGTAGTAGTCCCAGACCAGCGGCGGATAGTTTTCCTGGATGAAAGCGGCGATGTCGGCGTCGTCGTAGAAACGGTATTCCCAGCCCGGATTCAGTGCGCGCAGTTCGTCGACGTTGACTTGCAGGCGCTCCGGCAGCTCGCGGGTATAAAACGTCTGGTGAATGATCCGTGGGATGGACGTGCCCGCTTCAAATTCAGGTAACTGATGATCACGCTTGGGCGGTTGGTTCAGGGCAGGTATCAGCAGCGTTTTGATCGACATAATAGGGAAATAGGATTGCGAAAGCGCGAGATGGTTCCACAAGGAATAGACTCTTGGCAAGTCTATCATCGATCCTATGCAGCACGATTCGCTATTAAAAAAGAAATAACACGGGTGTGGCGCGACATCACCAGGACCGGGTCCAGTCGTGGGTCCAGTCGCTGACCTGGTCGCGCCAGGCGCGGCGCGAAAAGGTGTGGTCGGCCCGGTCGAGGCGGCGCCACTGCACGCGTGGCCCGTCGAGCAGGCGCTTCCATTCCGGGGCGCCCGCCAGGTCGCAGAATTCGCGCGCGGTCAGGTCGGCGGCGGCGATGATGATCAGGACCTGGCCCCCGAAGGCGCGCAGGCCGGCATGCATGCGCTGCGGCAGCGGCAGCGAAGCCGCGGCCGTGCCGGCGCCCCCCGCCGCCGGGGTGGCGGCACGCGGGCGCGCGGCGGCGCGCGCCAGCCCGGCCATCGATTTCAAGGACCCCACGAGGTCGAACTGTCCGCGCACCAGCTTGCGCCAGAATGCCCCTTCCAGCAGGCGGCCGCGGTAGTAATGCTTGAGGGTGGCGCGGGCGATGCCTTCAGTGGTGCGCACCCAGGGATTGAGCAGCACCAGGCCGCACACGCGCGCATCGCCGGCGGCGTACAGGGCGGCGGCCGACGCGGCGTCGCACAAGCCCCACAGCACCACTTCCCGCAGGCCCGGCACCGCCGCCATGAAGGTGTCGATGGCGGCGCGCACATCGTCGCCGATTGCTTCGAAATCGCGCGCCGCGCCCTGGCTGTCGCCCATGCCGCGGTAGTCGAAGCGCATGGCGGCGATGCCGCGGGCGGCCAGGCTACGCGCCAGCAGGGTGAATTGACGGTGGCTGCCGGCGCGGTACTGCGGCCCGCCCACCACGATCAGCACCCCGCGGCGGCAGGGCGTACGCGGCATGCTCAGCACGCCGTACAGGCAGTCCTCGCCGCAGCCGAAGGCGAGCGCGCTTTCGTCGAAGTCTTCCGCCATCATGAGCGGTGCTCCCGCAAGGCCGCCGAGGTGGCGTCCAGCCAGGCCTGGCACACGGTGATCTCGGGCGTGGTCCAGAAGGGAGGGCAGGGCAGCGCATGCAGGTGCAGCGCGGCGCCGCCGTCGCGCCAGGCGGCGGCGGCGCGGGCCGCGCCCGGCGGGAGTCCGGCATCGGCCTGGGGACCGGCGACCGCTTCGAACCAGTGTACCGGGCAGGGCGGCGCCATGCGTTCGAGCGGATCGAGCGCATCGAGGGCGCCGGCCAGCGCCGGCGCCAGGTCGTAACCGGCGACTTCGACCGTCTCGCCGGCCTGCAATGCCTGGCGCAGTGCGCCGGTGCTGGTCTGCGCGCCGTCGTCCAGCATGGCGCTGGCGACGCGCAGGCGCAGGAACTGGGTCAGGTGGGTGGCGCCGTTCAGCACTGGCTGCCACAGGATCATCGCCTGCGGCGGCTGCGCGGCGCGGCGCGCGTGGTCGAGCGCCAGCAGCGCGCCCAGGCGCAGGCCCCACAGGATCGGCGGCCGGTCCATGCGCGCCTGCAGCCAGGCCGCGCCGAGCGCCAGGTCGGCCTGCCAGTGCGCCCAGCTGGCATCGCCGAAATCGCCGCTGCTGTCGCCGCAGCCGTACAGGTCGATCTGCAGCACGCCGTAGCCGAGCGCCGCCAGCGCGCGCGCCTGCAGCGCGGCCATGCGGCGCGAACGGTTCATTTCCTCGGCAAACGGGTGGACGTAGAGCACGCCGCCGCGGCACGGGTTGGCCGGCGGGTGGAACAGGCAGAAGCGCCGGCCCGGCGCGCCGTCGAGGAAGAACGGCTCGGCGCGCGGCGGGACCGGCGGCGTGGTCATTCGGCCTGTTTGCGCTCGACGAACGCGGCCAGGCTGCCCAGGGTTTCGAAGGTGCTGGCGCTGATCTCGTCGTCGTCGACCGTGATGCCGAACTGCTCTTCGAGCGCGCCGATCAGGTTGACCACCGCCATCGAATCGAGTTCGGGCAGGCTGCCCAGCAAGGGCGAGCCGGCGTCAAGGTGTTGGCCAACTTCCCTCAGGCCGAGGACATCAATCAAAATCGTCTTTACTTGGTCGAGGTACATGGTCATCATTCCAGTTAGTGGCCGGCAATGCCCGAGATTGCCGCCGAAGTGCAATTATACATTCGGGCGCAGCAGCGCGAGCCTGGCCTTCAGGGGCGTAACTAACCGATGCACCTCGTCTACCAGTACGTGACCGGTGGCGCGCAGTAGCAGGTACCAGACTGCGGCCAGTGGTAACAACATGATTAGCAGCCGGGCCAGAGCAGGCAGCGAGGCTGGCAGCGCCAGTTGGAGTAGGAATCCAGCCGCGCCGGTACCAGTCGCCACGAGAGCGCTCGGCAGCAGAGCGCGCAGCATGACCAGACCTGGATAGCCGAGGTGGCGCCGCTGTTGCGCGGCGATCACCGGCGCGGTGGCGCAAGTTGCCAGGCACAAGGCCCAGGCAAAGTGAACCAGGCTGCCGTTGAACAGCAGCACGCCGAAACCGATACGGGTCAGCACCGAGACCATGGTTGGCACCGTGCTAAGGTAAGGTCGGCCGATCGCCGTAACCGCCATGGGCACGTAGTGGAACATCATACCGACTGCTGCTGCCACCGTCAGCGGCAGAATTGCCGGTACTGCATTCAGCCAGGTCGGCCCATATAGCGCTAGTACTATGTCGTGACCGAGGATTGCGGTTAGTGCCAGCGCCGCCCAGCCTATCCCAGTCAGAAGGGAAGTAGCACGCGACATGATAGGTGACATCGACTCGCCGCGGTGATAGGTCTGGGCGAGGTAGGACACCGCGCCATAACTCACGGTGGAGCCAGCGATGTAGGTGAAGATCGCTACGGTCGAGTTGGCGCGGCTGAGCAGACCAACCATGCTCGGTGAGCCGAGCTTGCCCAGCAGAAGGTCAGGCACAGCATTGTTGATTGAGCCGGCACAGCTCGACAGCAGCGAGCCCACACCAAAGTGGGCGACACCACGCCAATGCTTGAACGACGGCAGCCACGGCAGGTTCTTTGGTCGCAGGAAGGCGCAGCCGATGCCGCAGGCGATGATATTGATCAGGTTGGCATAGGCCAGTGCCATGCTGCCCAGGCCTAGCTCAGCCAGCACCAGACAGCTGACGCAGAAGCTAACGGTGCCGACAGCCCAGAGTATGGCTTCCTTCTTGGCCTCAAAATTGCGAGCCAGTAGGGCATTTGTGATCGAACCAAAAGGAATGAAGAAAAAACCGGCCGCTAGCACCCGCATTACCGGTACGATGCGGGGCTCGTTGAACCAGACTCCGATCCAGCCACTAGCCAGCAGGAGCACGAGCGCGATTAGCCAAGAGGTAGCGAACGCTACACCGCTGGCGGCGCGCAGCTTATCTGGCGTAAGGTCTTTTTCGCGCTGAATATAGGAGCCAACGCCGAAATCGCGGAACACGTGTCCAAGATTGACGACCACGGCCGTCATTGAATAGATGCCGATCTCACTCGGACTGAGGATGCGCGCTAGGATGATGCTGACGATAAATTGCAGGAGCGCCGCCCCAGACGAAGAAAAGAAGTTGATGACGAGCGAGCGTCGCAAATCTGTCATATGTGTACCGCTACGCTGCTGCGCCGTTAATCAGGCCGATGGCGTAGCGAGACGCCTTTTCGTACTTGCTGTCGATAAAGCGCAATGATCCAATGAAATGGTAAAACGCAGTGTCGGCGGTCGCGTGGTCCGGCGTGCCATACTTAGGGAAGGGAAGTGGCCGGGTGTTAGCGGCATTGCTGACCAGATAATTCGACGTAACCTGCTCAGTACCCCAGCGTTTCCACTCTGCGCCCAGCTTGTTGGCCATACGGCGCGAATAGTCAGTCATCTCCTCGCGAAGCCCGGTCGAACGCGGGAAACCTGTAAAGCCAGAGCAACCGCGGATGTAGCGAGCTTCAGCCGGCAGACCGACATTCACCATCTCGACTTCGGCGAAGGCCTGGATATGAGGATTCGGTTCACTGAGCCAGGGCAGCGCGTGGTCGCGCGTAGCTTGCAGCGAACGGATCGGGGCGTCGTCGACTTCGCTGATTACGAACCCACGATTGGCGCGGACGGCATCCAGGACCTCCGGGATAGGGCGCACGGTCAGGGTGTCGGCATCCAGTTGCACGACATAGCTGTCTTCGACGTAGCCAGTGATGGCGAATAAGCGTTCCCAAGTTCCGCCGCGTGGAATGTCGGGGTGGGTGAACTCATGCGCGTCCCGCAGATCGATATGCGGCACATGGCGCTTGAGTACAGCACGGTCTTCGCGGTCTATTGAGGGGTCGCAGACTACTACGACTTGGCTCGGATTGAGGAAATAGGCAAACGACTTGACGGCCACTAGGTAGGAGGTAACGTCGCGCTGATGCACCATCGACAGCAAAGTGAATGGCAGTTCGCCGCGTTCGAGCGGCCGGGTACGCAAGATACGGCGGGCTGCCCTATGATACTTCCACCGGAAATAGTCTCGCTTGAGACGCTGGCTCACTCTGTTGACGAAAAACATCTTGAAGACTCCTGTTGCCACGTTCTACGGTAGTGCACCTTGGTAAGCACACCACCAATCACGCGGTGCATATGCGATTAAGTTTTCTGTAACACATTATTATATGCTGCAAGATGAGGCGCACGAGTCAGTTGTTTCTTTTTTGCATTTAAAATAGGCGATTCTGTGTAGAAAACACGTTTAGGTTTGATGTATGTACATTGTTCTTTTTGGCTCCTGTACAATCTGTTAAGCTTGGTAGCTTCATGAGATTCCGCTGGTGCGATGGACCGGGCAATGCTGACGTGGCTGAAAACGCGGTTCGAACTTTCCCGTAAAAGTTCTGGTAACAACCTGCGCGCGATGGAAGGGATGCGCGGCCTTGCCGTTATGCTGGTGTTCCTCACTCATTTCTGCACTCTGATCGCGCCTTGGCTAATGCCGACGTCGGGGGTAGCGGCATTCGCCCGTCATGTGCACACGGTCGGTAATGCTGGCGTCGACCTGTTCTTTGTACTGAGCGGTTATCTGATCTACAAGACTTTGTTGTTGCGCGAACAGAATTTCGCAAGTTTTATGGCGCGCCGTATCCGTCGTATCTATCCAACCTTCTTTACGGTATTCCTCATTTATGGCGTACTGTCGTACGTCTTCCCAAGCGAAAGCAGTATTCCGCACGATGCCCCGTCGGCTTATTTAGCCGCAAACCTGCTTTTATTGCCAGGCTTGTTCCCCATCAAACCAATGATCACGGTGGCTTGGTCACTGAGCTATGAGATGTTTTTTTATCTTTGCTTACCGTTCGTGGTCACTGCATTGCGCCTGCGTCGACGCACCGGTGCACAGCGCGTCACCGTGATCTTGCTGTTAGCCGCAGTGCCGGCCGCATGGGCTGCGGTGGCAGACAACGGGCATGTACGGATGACTATGTTCATGTCCGGCATGTTGGTCCATGAAGCGATTCATAGACGCGCGCGCGCGCCGGCCGGCGCTGTTGCCGCTTGCGCTCTGGCGGCTGGTCTGTCGAGCTGCCTTCTGCCGATTGTTGGCCACGTCAAGACTATGGTGCTATTCGTCAGCTTTTACTTGGTCTGCACGCATTGCTTTCTGTGTCCGAGTGGCAGGCTGACACGGCTGTTTTGCTGGACGCCACTACGCTGGTTCGGCAACATGAGCTATTCCTATTACCTTTTGCACGGTCTTGCGTTAAAGACTCTGTTCATGTTGCTGCCGTCGCCGGCGGCGCTGTCTGAACATCCGTTGGCCTTGTTTTTCCTGCTGCTGCCTGCGGCTTTTGTGCTGACTTTGCTCGTATCGTCGGGCTTGTACTTGCTTGTCGAGCGACCACTATCGCTGGACGTGGTAGGCGCACCAGCCGCCACCATTCCAACGTAAAGCCGGGCTTCCTTGTGGAAGCCCGGCTTTCGTCACAATCTACACCTGCTGGCGAGTCGCGCTGCCTAGCGCGGCAAGATTGCCCATTGCGGATCGTTGCGATAATCCGGCTTGGCCTGACGGGTTAAGAATAGCGTCCATGCCTTCTGCGCATTCGGGATGCCCGAGTCGACCGCCGCCGCCAGCGCTGGCTGCATATTAGCAGGGTAACCCAGCGAGTAGTCGGCATAACCAAACATTCGCGGTACAGACCAGGTCCAGCCTGTGAGGCTAGTCAGGAAGTCGGCCTGGGCCTGGCTAGCACAAGGCAGGTCGATAAACTTTTTGCCGTTGCGGATGCTCGAGGTCGGGTAGACGTTGTCGAAGGTGATTGAATCTCCCGCATAAGTCGCGTTGTACAGGTCACCGAAGGTCTTGTAGACCTTCTTGTTTTCGTCGAACAGACGCATGTTGTACGACGCCGCGGCGATCCAGCAGAAGCCCGGATCGGTCATGCGGCCCACTGAATACTTGGCCTTCCATTGCAGGATCGGCATCGCCTTGGTGAAGCCTAGCTCGTTTAGGTAGCTGAAGCTCCAAGTAAAGAAGTCGTCCTGCCATGGCGAAGTCGAATCGACCGAGAACGCCTGTTCGCCCGAGCCGTCGTATACACCAAGGTTATTCGGGTTGTTGACCACAAAGCTTTTGTTGTAATACTCCAGGTTGTTGTCAACCTGTTTAGTAAAGTATGACTTCAGCGGATGGCTGTCTGGCGTGATGTAAGCCACCTGGCCTAAAGTACGCAGTGACCACGCCTGACCGCGCAGCTGCTGCCAGCGCAGTAGGCCCTGACCGTTGCCGTTGTATTCTGGTGCGGTTTCCAGCGGATTGTGTGCGGCCCAGAACTGCAGTTCCTCGAGGTAGTAGTAATCACCAGTCACCATGTACGGCAGGTAAGCCATCGACGGCTGATGGGCGGTATCGTGGGCGTACGGCGTTGAGCAATCGGCGGAGCAGCGCGGTACGGCCAGCGGACCACTATTGCTGAGATTGCCATGGGTCGAGATCTTCGCATTTTTGGCGTTGTCGGTACGAACTGGATAGTCAGTGTTTTCGTCACGCAGGTGGATCGACCACGCCGCTGCGCCATCGGCCGCACTCATCATCACGTCGCGGGCGCGCTTGTCCATCGATAGCAGCCACTGCACCGAGAAACTCGGCAGCGAACCGATGTCATCGCGGCCGCCGGTCATACCCATATAGCTGGTAATCGGGCCAATCAACATCGGGCCGGTATTGCCAGAACCAACTGATGTTGCCAGCTTAGACAAAATCTGCTCGGTCGGCACGTTATTCTGATCGTAGTTCGGCACAGCCTTAGTGGAAATCAGATAGGCTGTATTGAGCTGCACGTTAACCGCCGGCTCATGGGCTGAATCCCACCAAGCAAGCTGATGCCAGCGCGAACGATTATAGTGGGTCAGGCCGGTCTTTGAATATACCGATTTGCCGCCCAGTTCTAGGTCGACGTCGTAGGTGTAGCGTCGGTTGCTGACGAAAGTTTTGTCGTTTTCGACGATGAATTCGACACGTGCCTGCTTTTGCAGGCCACTGTACCATCGGACGTCGAAACGCGCGGTCAACAGCGGATGCACGGTACCATTGACATCCTTCAACGGCGCGCTAACGATCCACTCATTGGCCACACTGCCCGACAGCCAGTTGATTGGATTGGCACTGGCCATTGCCTCAGTCAGCGATGCAGTGTATTTCACACCGTCGACGGTGATGGTGGTCTTGCCGGTCAGGCCAGCGTTTATTAGGCTTTGCGGTGTGATTGCGCCTTTGCTCTGGAGCGCCGATTTTGCCAAGGTCAGGGTCTGGACTTGGCTGACCGCTAGCGACGGTAACACGCCCGAGATGATGGCATGACGTATCGAGCCATCACTGTGAGTAGCCTTGACGTCAACCTGCAACGGTAGCAGTGTGCCGTCGGCCAGTCTAGCCACTAGTCCTTCGGTTGGCTTTATGGCGCCGGCAACGAACACTTGACCGAAAGTGAACGGCATATTGGTCTGGGCCACACCAATGTTTTGCAGGCGGACATCGGTCACGATAGCGCCAACAGTATTAGCTGGTGCGGCCACGGGGGGCGCGGCCGGGGTGGTCGGGGTGAAAGTGATGGGTGCCGGGGTATAACCGGTTGTAATCGTCGCCAGCGAAACCGTGCCGTCACCACCGGTGCCGGAAGCGCCGCCGCCGCCGCAAGCGCTCAACAGTGCTGCCGTCGACAGCGCGGCGAGCACATAGGCGCCAAAGCGTGCGGAACGGGAAAGCTGCATGTCATAAGTTTGCAGAAGAGTAATCGGGTTCATGATTAAGGGCAATTTATTTGCCAAGAGAAATTTCATGGGGGAATCGAACTTTACCCCGGTCAACACTTTCTGTGTTCTGTTTCTCGTCAAAAGACCGAGAATCCCACACAAAAACAACAGAAAGTTCCAGTATTGGTATCAAAAATTTACTTGAACTTAAGAATCAAATGAAAAACGTTGCACCCTATGCTAAATAAGGCGATGCAGCTATTTGCAGAAATGCATCTAAGTTTCAAAATTTCCCACGGATGTAGAAAAACGGAAATAAAACCGTACAACACAGGCGGATATGCAGGGGAAGTGCATGTGCAGACGCCACCAGCACCAGAGCGGTGCGTGGCGTATCAAAAGGTGTTTTCAAGGGATGCCGGATTGATGAAAAATTCAAAATTTCCAACAAAGCCGGATAATCGGGAATGGCGCTGCGTTGAACAACATATGGATACTGGCATTCAGAATTAAACCCTGTGTTCAATAATAAAAGACATGCGGCATGTCGATAACAGGATCGATACGCCGCATCTTCGAAAATATATTGGTATTAAATAAAACAGGTTATTTGATCAAGCATTTCCGGATTGGGTTGTGCGGCGGCGCAAACCATCCAGATAACCCAGCAAGGGCCAGCGGAAATGATTGAGGTGATACAGCGTGCGCACTTCCTCGGTCCAGCGGGTATGCCATTCCATGACCCGGCCGTAGAACTCGATGCGGCGGATTGCCCCGTCTTCGAACAGCCGGCGGCAGGCTTCCTCGCGCATCAGCAGGGCCGGCGAATAATGCCTGGGTACGCTTTCGTCGTAGGCGGTCTTGAGGATCACGACACAGTCGCCGTCCTCGATGCACAGATCGGTCGCCACCAGGTCGTCGCCGAAGTAATAGCGATAGACGCTGCCGCGGCCGCGCGCGCAGAACGTTTCCAGCATGGTGCGGTAGAAGCGGCCCTGCGCGTTGTCGGCGGCGACCGCGGTGCCGGCGCGGCCCTTCCAGCCGGTGCTCTCCAGGCGACCATAGTCGGCGACCGCCTGCGCCATCTGCCCCGGCGTGCGCCAGACTTCGAGGCGGGTCGCGATGCCGGCGACGGCGAGGCGGTTGCGCTGTTTCTTGAGGTTGCTGCGCAAATTCTTGCCGCGGCTGTTCCACCAATCGTCGAAGCCGCCCGCCACCGTGATGCGCGCGGTGTCGATGTAATCGCTGCTGCTGCCTCCGGCGCCACCGGCCGGACGCGCCAGCAGCAGGGGATCGCACTGGGTCAGCCCGACCAGCAGCGCGCAGCCGGGCAAGGCCCGGGTCAGGCCGGCCAGCAGCGCGGCGGTGTCGGTGCCGGGCCGCTGCAGCCACAGGCCGACCGGCGCCTGGGCCGGCTGGAAGGTGGCCCAGCGCGCGCGGCCCTGGGGCGCGAGCACGGCGGCCGCCAGCAGCGCGGCGCCGTCTTCGCACAGCGCCAGTAGTTCGCCGCCACTGCCGAAACCGTCCAGCAGGGCGCGCACGAAACCGGCATCCAGGACCGGCGCGGCCGGTCCCAGCGCGCGCAGCGCATCCCAGCGCGCCGCATGGGTGTCGAAAGCGGCGGCGGGATACAAAGTCCATTTCGCGGGTTGCTTCATGCGCTCAAGGCCTCCACCAGGTGGCGGCGCATCCAGTCGAACTCCGCTTCGTTGAGTTCCTGGTGGCAGGGAAAGGCCAGCACGTGGCGCGACAGCCGCGCGCTGTGCGGGCAGCGCGCGGCGTCCACCCCCGGCCACAGGGTGTCGGCGAAGCGCACCACCGGCACGCCCAGCGCGCGCACGCGCGCAAAGACTGCCTCGGCATCGTCCACCAGCAGCGGGAACAGCCAAGGGCAGACTTCGTCCGGCAACGTGGCGTGCAGCGGCCGGCAGCCGGGCAGTCCGGCCAGCGCGTCCTGCAGGCGCTGGTAGTTGCGGCGGCGCAGGGCCACGATACGGGCGGCCCCCACGCGCGCCAGCAGCAGGCGCGCGAACAGCGACGAGCGCTTGTCGAGCCAGCGCGGATCGAAGCTGTAGTCGCTGTCGGACGAACCGGGTGCCAGCGCGGCGGCGGCGGCGGCCGGGCGGCGCGCCTTGATGCGGCGCCACAGCAGGTCTTTCGCGCGCATCGGCAGCGCCAGCAGCGCCTGGATGGCAGCCAGGCGGCCGTAACGAAAACTGTGTTCGAGCGTATTCAGGACCACCTTGGCCTCGAAGCCCTTGCCGGCCGAGCGCAGCGCGACGCGGTCCAGGGCATGGCGCGCCGACACCAGCGCCCCGCCTTCGTACATCGGAAAGAATTTCATGCTGCTGGCGATCGCGTAGTCGCCATGGCTGCCGAGCGGCTTGCCGCCGGACCGGCCGAAGAAGGCATGGGCACAGTCCTCGACCAGGGCGATGCCGCGCGCGTCGCAAAAGGCGCGCAGCGCCGCCAGGTCCTGCGGAAAACCGAAGTAATGGGTGGCCACCAGCACCTTGACGCTGGCGTCGCACAGCGCCGCGACGTCGTCCATGTCCACGCGCGCGCCGGCGTCCACGCGGTAGAAGCGCGGCGCCGCCTTCAGCCACAGCACCGGCGGCACCATCGACAGGCTGTGGTAGGCCGGCAGCAGCACGCTGTCGCCTTCGCGCACGCCGAGCTCGCGCAGCGCCAGGGCCAGCGCGATGCGGCCGCTGGTCACCAGGCGCACGTGGGGGGCGTCCAGCACCGAGGGCGGGCGCGGACCGCGTCCGGCGCGGAACGAGGCGCCCGACAGCACCGGCACCAGCGGCACGCGCGGCCGCGCGGGGACAGGCTGCGCGGCCGGCGCGGCGGGGGAAGACAGGGACATGGCGGGATCGTGTGGTAACTGGTTCGGGGTTGGATGAGGTGCGTTCGTGTGCGTTCGTTATGTGCGTGCGCGAAGCGCATTTCGGCGTTGCGCGGGTGAATGGTAACATTGCATTTTGGTTTTTCCGATGCCCGTCCAACTATGTCCTCGCCCTTATGAGTGACCTGATCCACGATTTCATCTTCGCGTCGGCGCGCCGCACGCCGGCAGCGCCGGCGCTGGTGCACGGCAACGCGCGGCTCGACTACGCGGCGCTGGCGGACCACGTCCGGCGCGCCGCCCAGGCGCTGCTGCGCGCCGGGCTGCGGCCCGGCGAGCGGGTCGCGGTGTACCTGGAAAAGCGCGTCGAGAACGTGGCCGCGATGTTCGGCGCGTCGCTGGCCGGCGCCGTGTTCGTGCCGGTCAATCCGCTGCTCAAGCCGGACCAGGTGACGCACATCCTGGCCGACTGCGACGTGCGCGTGCTGGTCACCTCGGCCGAGCGGCTGGCGCAGCTGGCGCCGCAGCTGGCGCGCTGCCCCGGCCTGCGCCTGGTGCTGGTTACCGGCACGCCGGACCTGGCGGCCGGCGCCGGCCCGGACGCGGCGCCGGCGCTGCGCGGCTGGGACGAGGCGCTGGCCGCTGCCGGTGCCGATGGCGGCCCGCAGCCGCACCGCCGCATCGACGCCGACGTCGCCGCCATCCTGTATACCTCGGGCAGCACCGGCAAGCCGAAAGGCGTGGTGCTGTCGCACCGGAACATGGTGGCCGGCGCGCGCAGCGTCGCCGCTTACCTGGACCTCGTGCCCGAGGACCGCCTGCTGGCGGTGCTGCCGCTCAGCTTCGACTATGGCCTGAGCCAGCTCACCTGCGCCTTCCTGCTAGGGGCCAGCGCGGTGCTGCTGAACCACCTGTTCGCGCGCGACGTCGTCGAGGCCGTGGCCGCGCACGGCATCACCGGCCTGGCCGCGGTGCCGCCGCTGTGGAACCAGCTGGCGCGCCTGCCCTGGCCGCGGGATTGCACGCTGCGCTATCTCACCAACTCCGGCGGCGCCATGCCGGGCGCGACCCTGGCGGCGCTGCGCCGGGTGCTGCCGCGCGCCCAGGTGTTCCTGATGTACGGCCTGACCGAAGCGTTCCGCTCCACTTACCTGCCGCCGTCCGAGATCGACCGCCGCCCCGGCTCGATGGGGCGCGCCATCCCGAACGCCGAGATCATGGTGGTACGCCCCGACGGCACCCCGTGCGACGCCGGCGAGCCGGGCGAACTGGTGCACCGCGGCGCGCTGGTGGCGCTCGGCTACTGGAACGACCCGGCCAAGACCGCCGAGCGCTTCCGCCCGGCGCCGGGCCAGGATCCGGCGCTGCCGCTGACCGAGATCGCGGTGTGGTCGGGCGATACCGTGCGCCGCGACGAGGACGGCTACCTGTACTACGTCGGCCGCGCGGACGACCTGATCAAGGTGTCCGGCTACCGCGTCAGTCCGACCGAGCTGGAAGAAGCGGTGTATGCGCTCGGCACGGTCGACGAGGCGGTGGCCTTCGGCGTGCCGCACCCGGAACTGGGGCAAGCCATCGTGCTGTTGACGGCCGGCGGCGCCGACGCGCCCGCGCCCGAGGCGCTGCGCCGCGCCTGCCAGCTGCGCCTGCCCGCGTACATGGTGCCGTCCCACATCGAGGTGCGCCATGAACCCCTGCCGCGCAACCCGAACGGCAAGATCGACCGCAAGGGGCTGGCGCTGCCCTTCCTCACCCTGTTCGAAGACCATCCCTCATGAGCACCACCAAGCCCGTCCATGCCGGCATGACCCAGTTCGACGTCGCCGGCGGCGAACTGCTGGTCGGCGGCGTGCCGCTCACCCGCCTCTGCCAGCGCGTCGGCCGCACGCCCTTCTACGCCTACGACCGCGCCCTGCTGACGGCGCGCGTGCGCCACGTGCGCGCCCACCTGCCGCCGGCGCTGCGCCTGCATTATTCGGTCAAGGCCAATCCGATGCCGGCGCTGGTGCAGCACATGGCGGGCCTGGTCGACGGTCTCGACGTCGCGTCGGCCGGCGAACTCAAGACCGCGCTCGACACCGGTTTCGACCCGGCCCACGTCAGCTTCGCCGGCCCCGGCAAGACGGATGCGGAACTCGCACAGGCGATCGCCGCCGGCGTCACGCTGAACCTCGAATCGGCCAACGAGATCGAGCGCATGGCGCGCCTGGCCGATGCGCTCGGCATCGCGCCGCGCGCGGTGCTGCGCGTGAATCCGGATTTCGAGCTGAAAGGTTCGGGCATGCGCATGGGCGGCGGCGCCAAGCCGTTCGGCATCGACGCCGAGCAAGTGCCGGATTGCCTGCGCCGGCTGGCGGCGCTCGGCATCGCCCTGCAGGGGTTTCACATTTTTAGCGGTTCGCAGAGCCTGAAGGCCGACGCGATCGCCGAATCTCACGCGCGCAGTTTCGAATTGGCGTTGGCGCTGGCGGCACAGGCGGCAACGCCGCTGCCCGGCCTGTACCTGGGGGCCGGCTTCGGCATCCCGTATTTCCCGGGCGAGACGCGGCTCGACCTGGCGCCGATCGGCGACAGCCTGGCGCAGTGGATGGCGCGCCTCGACGGCGAACTGCCGGGCACGCGGGTGTCGGTCGAATCGGGCCGCTACCTGGTCGGCGAGGCCGGCGTCTACGTGGCGCGCGTCATCGACCGCAAGGTGTCGCGCGGCCAGGTATTCCTGGTCACCGACGGCGGCCTGCACCACCACCTGGCGGCGTCCGGGAATTTCGGCCAGGTGATCCGCAAGAACTACCCGGCCGCGATCGGCAATCGGATGGGCGAAGCGGACACGGAAACGGAAACGGCCTCGGTGGTGGGGCCGCTGTGCACCCCGCTCGACGTGCTGGCCGAGCGCATGGCGCTGGCGCGCGCCGACGTCGGCGACCTGGTGGTGGTATTCCAGTCGGGCGCCTACGGCCTGTCGGCCAGCCCGACCGCTTTCCTGGGGCATCCGGCGCCGCTGGAAGTGCTGGTTTAGTCGGTCAGGCGCGCTGGGTCAGCTGCCAGAGCGGCTTGCGCAGCGGGCCAGGCAGGGCGGTGATGAGGGCTTTCAGGCGGAACTTGCGGTCCTGCGGGCGCTTGCGCATGTGCGCCAGCATGGTGCCGGCGGTGTCGAAGGCGCCGCGCGCGAACGCGCCGTTGAACACGTCCAGGCGGCGTTCGTCGATGCCGTCCAGGATGTGGTCGCGGTAGGGCGCCGCGAACGGGTGCTCGCGCAGCGCGAATTCGAGGATGTGCACGCAGCCGCTCACGGTGCGGATGTTGTCGGCGGAATCGTTGGCGCCGTGCTTGCGGATGCGCACCAGCGGCGCCGCGCACAGGGCCATGCGGGCCTGTCCGATCAGGCGCAGCGTGAATTCCCAGTCCTCGCCGCCGACGCCGTTGAAGCGCACGTCATAGCCGCCGATGCGCTGGTACACCGTTTTGCGGATCACGCTGCCCGACGGGAACAGCGGCTGGTAGGACAAGGTCCGCAGGTACAGGTCGGGGATGTCGTGCCAGAAGCCGTCGCTCTGGCGCGCGCCCTCGAAAAAGCCGGCGGGCGCCAGCGAGAACTTGTCGGCATGGACGCCGCGCTCGTCGAAGGTGACGAAATTGGTGTACACGGCGTCGTAATCCGGATGCGCCGCCAGCCAGCCCGCGATGGTCGCGCTGTAGTCCGGTTCGAGCAGGTCGTCGGAGTCGCACAGCACGATGTAGTCGCCGCCGGCCGCGGCCACCCCGGTGTTGCGCGCGTTCTGCACGCCGCCGTTGGCCAGCTGGATGACCCGGATCCTGCCCGCGTACTGCGCCAGTACCGCGGCCGTATGGTCGGTCGAACCGTCGTCGACGACGATGATTTCCAGGAAGGGCAGGCGCTGCCGCAGCGCGCTGTCGAGCGTGGCGCCGATCAGCGCGGCGCGGTTGTAGCTCGGGATGACGAGACTGAGCGTTGGGATGGTGCCGGACATGGCGTCTCCATGGTGTGATGCTGGAAAATGCGGCGGCGGCCGCGCGCCGGGCTGTCAGCCCGCGCGCGCGTCCAGCCGTTTGGCATAGGATTGTTCGGCGTTCGACAAGGCCGCCCGCAAATGCTCGGGCGCCTTGCCGAAGCGGCGCAGCAGGTAGTCGCGGGCGCCGGCGCGCACCGCGCGCGCGCTGGGCGAGCCCGACAGCAGCCAGCGCAGCAGGCCCGCCGTGCTCACGGCCGGACGGCCCTCGTTCAGCGCCGCCAGCGCCGCCACCTGCCAGTACAGGTAGCGCAGGCCCTGGCGCTTTTCGCGCCAGCCGCGCCGGTTCTTCTCGATCAGCAGCAGGTTGTTGCGGGTCGAATAATAGGTCTTGATCGCTGCCCGGTTGCCGCCGAAGGCACGCGATTCCTTGTGGAAGATGCGCACCGCGGGGTAGCACAGGGCCTCGTAGCCGGCCGCGTTCGCGCGCATGTAGAAATCGGTTTCCTCGAGCTGCAGGAAGAAGCGTTCGTCGAACAGGCCGACGCGCTCGAATACTTCGCGCGCGACCGCCAGGCAGGCGCCGTAGGCGAAGTTCATGCGATACACGCCGGGCGTAGCGTCGAGGTGGCGGTAGGCGCTGGGGTCCAGGTCTGGATGCACCTGGGGGATTTCCGGCTCGTCCCAGTAGTAGATCGACGGGTGCAGCAGGCCGGGCGGCGCGCTGCGCGCGGTGTCGAGCCAGGCCTGCACCTGCCCCGCCGGGAACACGGTGTCGTTGTTGAGCAGACAGATCCAGCGGTAGCCGCGTTCCAGGCCGATGCGGATGCCGGCGTTGTTGCCGCCGGCCCAGCCCAGGTTTTCCGGCAGCGCCAGCAGTTCGACGTCGGGATAGGCGCTGGCCAGGGCTTCGGTGACGCCGGACTTGGACGCGTTGTCGACCACCAGGATGTCGAAGCCGGGTACCGGCACCGCCCTCAGGCTGTCGAGGCAGGCCGCGGTGTCTGCCTGGCCGTTAAAGCTGAGCACGATGCACAGCATGTCGCGCGGTGCGCGGGAGGGAGCAGTTGCTTGGTTCATTCGTCGCTTCTTTCAATGAGGGCGCCCATCAGGCGCGCCGGCCGCCGCGCAGCAGGCGTTCGCAGGTGCGCAGGAACTTGTGCGCGACCGCCTGCGTGCTGTGTTCGCGCGCCAGCTTCAGGCCGCCGTCGCTGAGCCGTTCGGCCAGCAGCGGGTCGCCCAGGATGCGTTCCACCGCGGCGGCGATGTCGTCCGGATCGTTGCCGTCCACCAGCAGGCCGCTGACGCCGTCCGCCACCGCTTCGACCACGCCGCCGGCGCGGCCGCCGATCACCGGCTTGTGGCAGGCGTTGGCTTCGCGGAACACCAGGCCGAAGCCTTCGGTATCGCCGTCCGGCATGGTGCGGTTGGGCATCAGGAACAGGTCGCACAGGCGCAGGTAGCGCAGCAGGTCATCGTCGGACACCTTGCCGACCAGCGTCACCCAGGGCGCCAGGCCTTCGGCCGCGATCAGCTGCTCGAGCTCGGCGCGGATCTCGCCGTCGCCGACGATCAGGTAATGCACGCCGGGCCGGCGCGCCACCACCTGCTTCATCGCGCGCACCGCCATGTCGCTGCCCTTGCGCGACACCAGGCGGCCCACCGTCAGCACCACCTGCTTGCCCTGCAGCCCGTGGCGTGCGATCAGTCCCGGATCGCGTTCGCCGGGCGTGAAGCGGTCGATGTCGACGCCGTTCTGGATCAGCACCATCGATTCCGGCGGCACGCCCAGCGCGCTCATCGCATCGCAGGTGAACGAACTGACCGCGACCACCTTGTCCGCGGCCAGCAGGAATTGCTTGCGCTTGCGTCCCAGGCTGCCGTCGGTGCGGGTGGTGATTTCTTCGCCGTGGACGTAGATCACCAGTTTGCAGCCGAAGATCTTCTTCAGCGCGATCCCGAGCCAGGAACCGGTCACCAGCTCGCCGACGCAGACCAGGTTGATGTCGTGCCGGCGCACGATCCGCGCCGCCTTGAACAGGACTTTCGCGTACAGCGGCAGGTCCTGGGTCGCCAGGCGCCACAGCGAGACCAGTTTATTCGCCGGCGGCGGCAGCATCGGCGGGCGCAGCAGGCGGATGCGGTCGACCGGGAAGTTCTGGCCGGCGTCGTGCTCGCGCCAGCCGGGGATCTCCTGCCGGTTCTGGTAGCTGGTACTGGCGCTGAGTACCCGGATGCTGCCGGGCGGCAGATGGCGGCACAGGTTTTCGTAGACCACGGCCGAACCGCCATGGATCGGGGCGAAGGTGCTGGCCACCATCAGGCAGCGCACGTCGGTGGCCGCGTCCGCGGCGCCGCGGTGCGCTGCCGGCACCTGGACCGTGACCGGCCTGGTCAGCATGTTGCGCGCCAGCTGGAAGGCGATCCGGTCGTCGCTCAGGCCCCAGGGCGTGAAGCGCGGCAGCTGGAACGGGTCGGCGCCGGCTTTGGCCACGCCGATGCTGGTGGTGACCGCGGTGCGGTAGCCGGCGGCCTTGACCATGGCCACGTGCTCGTGGCTGAAGTCGCGCCCCGGGCGCCCGTTGGGGTAGGCGAAGGCGTGCACCGGACCGCCGATGATGCCTTCCAGTTCGGCCTTGCAATCGGCGATTTCGGCGCGCGCCTGCTGCGCCGTGCACTCGTTCAGGATCGGGTGGTGCACCGTATGGGCGCCGATTTCGAAGCCCTTGCCGTGCAGGGTGCGTACCGAGGTGGCGTCGAAACCGGGCGGCAGGATCAAGGGACGGTAGACCTGGCTTTCGAGCTGGGCGATGGCGTCCAGGCGCTGGTTCAGGGGCGCGTATTTCAGGCGTTCCTGCAATTGCTCGACCAGGCGCTCGCGGCAGCCGGGGGCGTCCAGGTCGGAAAACAGCGCCAGGCCGGCCGGCAGCTGCGCACCCTGCGCCGGCAAGGCGCGCACCGCGGCCAGAATGCGCTCATGCCACAGTACGCCGCCCTCGAACTGGCCGGTGGTGATGAAGAAGGTGGCCGGCATTCCGCGCCGCAGCAGGGCCGGGGCGACGTTGTCGATCCATTCCGCGTAGCCGTCGTCGAAGGTCAGCGCGACCGCGCGCGCGGGCAGGGTGCCGCGCTCGAGCGCGGCGCTGGCTTCCGACAGCGGCAGCACGTTGGCGTTGGCGCCGACGACATCAAGCATCTGCTCGAAGCGCGCGAGGTCCAGCTCGCCCGGCGCCAGCGGGTCGGCATGCACCGGCACCTTGTGGAACAGCAGCACCGACAGGCGCCCCCCCGGTCCGGCCGGGGACAGCAGTGACAGCATGTTGCGCATGATGGCGGGCTTGAACGCGCCGCTGGCGGCGGCAGGAGCGTCGCGCTGCGGGTTCATCGCAGGACTCCTGTTGGCACGGGCGAACTGAACGGCGCGCGCTTCGAAGGAAGCAGAATCTTTTCCATGCATACCAGGATGATGATGATGTCGTAATACAGGTCGAAATAGGCCAGCGACAGGAAGCTGCCGCTGATGGCGTAGCCGATGATGCAGACCTGGCACATGCGCGACAGGTCGGCCGCCCATTTCAGCTCGGGCCGGCCGGTGCAGTGCTTGCGCACGCGGGTACCGGTGCGCCAGGCGAAGATCATCAGCACGATGAACATGATCAGGCCGACGAAGCCGTGGTCGCCCAGCACCTGGAACCAGATGCTGTGCGCGACGTGGTACTTGAGCGGCTCGGGCGCGTACATCATGAACATGCGCGGCGTGAACACGTTGTAGCCGCCGCCCAGCGGGAAGGTGCTGGCGATGTTGATCGCGAATTTCCAGGCGTTGATCCGCCCCAGCGCCGAGCTGTCTTCCTTGTAGTCGTTGATGGTGTCCATGCGGTCGAACCAGGCGCCCGGCATGACGGCCACGATCAGGCCCACCATGGCCAGCAGGATGACCGCGGTCTGGGCCTTCTTGTGGCTGTGGCACCACAGGAAGAACATCATGGCCGCGCCGCCGATCAGGGCGCCGCGCGAATACGAACCGACCGCCGACACCGCGGTCATCGCCGTCATCGCTGTCAGGCCGAGCACGATCCACTTGTTCTTCGCCTGCGTGCGCAGGTACCAGATCAGCGGCAGCGTCGTCACCAGCGCCAGCGCCATGCTGTTGTTCTCGGCGATGTAGCTGCCGTCCGGGCCGTACACGCGGAAGTGGCCGCCGGAGGCCAGGGTGAACAGGCCGCCCTTCAGGCCGAACACGCCGAGCGACAGGGCCACCACCCATACCAGCAGCTTGAGGTCCTTCTCGGTATTGATCACCATGATGGTGATGATCACCATGACGAAGGTCTTCATGACCCGGCTCCATTCCATCCAGACCAGGTTCGGTTCCAGGGCGAAGCAGCTGGTGAGGCTCATCCAGGCCGCGAACACCATCAGCATCGTCGTCACGGGGGTCATCGGCAGGCGCCGGGGCTCCTTGTTGGTGAACAGGCTGATGAGGGTGACGGCCGCGATCGCGGCGGCGAACGGGAACGCATAGGCGAAGCCATAGGTCAGCCGGTGCGGGTTCATCAGGCTGACCCAGGTGAACAGCAGGGCCCCGATCGCCGGGCGCTTGAACGACAGCGGCAGGATCCCGAAGATGATCAGGGTGATGAGGATGTCACGCATGCGAGCGCAGTGCTCCAAACAGGCCGGTCACCTTGCGCGCGTTCTCGCCCCAGGTCAGCTGCATGTCGGCGATGGTGCGCTGGGCGTTCTCGGCGACGCGGGTGCGCAGCGCGTGATCGCTGCACAGGCGGCTGACCGCGTTGGCCAGCCCGTCCGGGTCGGCCGGATCGAACAGCACGGCATTGTGGTCGCGGCGCAGGATTTCCTCGATGTTGGGCTGGGCCGGGCCGACGATGGCCTTGCCCAGCGCCAGGTATTCGAACAGCTTCAGCGGCGAGGCATAGGCCACCACCGCCGGCTGCAGCGCGATGTCGAAGGCGGCCACGTAGCGCGCCACGTCGTCGCGTCCGACGATGCCGGTGAAGGTCACGCGGTTCTCGATGCCGAGTTCGCGCGCCTGGCGCTCCAGGCCGGCGCGCGCCGGACCGTCGCCGACCACCAGCAGGTGGCGCTGCGACGCGGGCGGATCGTTCGCGATCAGGGTCAGCACCTTGTCCAGGCCGTGCCAGTCGCGGATGAAGCCGGTGAAGCCGAGCACCAGGCGGCCTTCCAGGCCGAGCGCGCGCTTGGCCGCCTCGACGTCGGGGGCGCGCTCGAAGCGCTCGCCGTTGATGCCGTTCGGGATCACCACGATGCGCTTGGGGTCGACGCCGTACGAGGCGACGATGTCGCCCAGCACCTGGGTCACCGGCAGCACCGCGTCGGCGTTGCGCCATGCATACGCCTGCGACCAGCGCGCCAGCCGCGTCAAGGACAGGCCGTCATAGCGGCTGCGCTCTTCCAGGATCGGGGCATTCACTTCCAGCAGCAGCGGCAGCTTGTAGCGGCGCGCGGCCCAGACCCCGGCCGGCAGGAACAGGTTGTAGCGCTCGTAGATGCAATCCGGCTTGTGGGCGCGGATCGCCTTGGCCAGGCGGCGGTAGGCCACCAGCGAATACGACAGCTCCATGAGTTCGTAGAACCACTTGGGCAGCCAGCGCTTGAGCAGCGCGACCGCGCCGGCGTCGGCGCCGAAGTCTTCGTTCTCGATGCTGGGCGGTGCCGCGATGATGACCTCGTGGCCCTGCGCGCGCAGGGCGTGGATCATTTCCTCGATGTGAACGTATTGGCCGTCCTTGGAACGGGTCCTGTGATGATAAAGGATGCGCACTGGATGGCTCCGGATGGATGCGACGGATCGCGGTGGCGGCCGCCAGCCTGCCGCGCAGGCAGACTATTGAACCGCGTAAAGATTGGCTTTAAGACAGAATCTTACCTTAAAAACATGGAAATTCCGCTCACGATTCGACGCTCACGCGCAGGAAGGCTTCGAACATCAGCAGCGACCACAGCGCCACGCTGTGATCGGCCGCGCCCGACTCGTGCTGGCTCACCAGTTGTTCGAGGTAGCGGCGGTTGAAGATGGCGGTGGCTTCCAGGCGCGCGCCGAGCACGGCGTCGCGCACCGCCTGGCGCAGCGGACCGCGCAGCCAGGCCGCCAGCGGGATCGAGAATCCCTTCTTGGCGCGGTACATGATGTCGTGCGGCAGGTGCGGCTCGAGCGCCTTCTTGAGCACGTGCTTGCCTTCGCCGCCGCGCAACTTGAGGTCGTTCGGCAGCGTGGCGGCGTATTCGCAGAAGGTGTGGTCCAGCAGCGGCACCCGCACCTCGAGCGAATGGGCCATGCTGGCGCGGTCGACCTTGGTGAGGATGTCGCCCGGCAGCCAGGTCTTGAAGTCGAGGTACTGGATCAGGGACAGCGGATCGTCGGTCGGCGCGCGCGCGGCGTGTTCGCGCATGACGTCGATCGCCCGGTAACCCTGCAGATCGCTGCGGAAACCATCGGAAAACAACTGGTCGCGCTGGCGGTCGGTCAGGCGCGACACGCCGTGGAAATATCCCTCGACCAGGTCGCGCGCCAGCGCCTCGAAGGTGGTCTTGGCGCGGAACATGCGCGGCGCCCAGTCGGCCTTCGGGTACAGGCTGCCCAGGGTGCCGAACAGCGGCTTGCGGATCGCTTCCGGCAGTTTCGAGCGCACGCTGTGCTCGGCCATCGCGAAGCGGTAGCGGCGGTAGCCGGCGAAATTCTCGTCGCCACCGTCGCCGGACAGCGCCACCGTCACGTGGCGGCGCGCCAGCTGGCACACGCGGTAGGTCGGGATCGCCGAGCTGTCGGCGAAGGGTTCGTCGTACAGGTGGGCGAGCGTGTCCACCAGGCCGTAGTCGTCCTTGTCGACGACCTGCGCGTGATGGGTGGTGGCGTAGCGGCGCGCGACCTGGTTGGCGTATTCCGACTCGTCGAATTCCGGATCGTCGAAGCCGATCGAGCAGGTCGTCACCGGCTTGGCGCCGTCGGCCATCATCGCCACCACCGCGCTCGAATCGACGCCGCCGGACAGGAAGGCGCCGAGCGGCACTTCGGATTCCATCTGGCTGCGCACGGTCTCGCGCAGGCGCTCGATCAGTTCTTCCTGGACCTCGGCGTCGGGACGCTGCGGGGCCGGGCGGAACGCGAGATCCCACCAGCGCTGCGGGCGCACTTCACGGTCGCCCACCTTCAGGGTGATGCAGTGGCCGGGGCTGAGTTTATAGGCGTTGTTGAAGATCGTCTTCGGCTCCGGCACGTAGCCGTAGGCGAAATAATCCTCGACCGCGCGCGGGTTGAGGGCGCGCGACAGCTCGGGGAAGGTCATGATCGACTTCAGCTCGGAGCCGAACACGAACAGCCCGTTCGGCAGCAGCGAATAGAACATCGGCTTGACGCCGACGTGGTCGCGCGCCAGGAACAGGGTCTGCTGCTTGCGGTCCCAGACCGCGAACGCGAACATGCCGCGCAGGCGGCGCACGCAGTCGGGGCCCCATGCCATCCAGGCCTGCAGCACGACTTCGGTGTCGGACTGGGTGCGGAACACATGGCCGAGCGCGACCAGTTCGTCGCGCAGCACCCGGTAGTTGTAGATTTCGCCGTTGAACACCAGTACCGTATCGCGCGCGGCGTTGACGAAGGGCTGCTGGCCGGTGGCCAGGTCGATCACCGACAGCCGGCGGTGGCCCATGCCCAGGCCCCGCTCCAGGTACAGCTCGCCCTCGTCGGGGCCGCGGTGGTGCTGGCTCTCGTTCATGCGCCGCAGCGCTTCGCGGTCGATGTCCCGGTGGCCGTGGGTATCAAAGATTCCGACTATTCCGCACATGGTTAATTCACTTGGCTTTCTTGATGTTGGGAGCGGCCGCCCGTCTTGCTGCGGCACAATGCATCATACAGGTCGCCGTAGGCGGACAGCATCGCACGCATGCTGAAGCGTTCTTCCACGCGCGCGCGCGCGGCGCGGCCGTGCCGCGCGCGCAACGCGGGGTCGAAGGCGTAGCGCGCCAGCGCCTGCGCCAGCGCGTCGGCGTCGCCGACCGGGACCAGCAGGCCCTGCACGCCGTCGTCCACCACTTCGGGAATGCCGCCCACGCGCGAGGCCACCACCGGCAGGCCGCAGGCCATCGCTTCCAGCATCGACACCGGGGTGCCTTCGGCCAGCGAGGGCAGGGCGAACACGGTAAACGTGTGCAGCAGGTCCTTGACGTCGGCGCGCGCGCCCGGCAGCCAGACCGCGTCCTGCAGGCCGAGATCGGCCACCTGCCGGCGCACCGCCGGCAGCAGCGGGCCGTCGCCCACGATCGCCAGTTTGACGCGCGCCACCGCTTGCGGGTGGCTGGCGCGCAGCCTGTCCAGCGCCTCGACCAGCAGGCGGTGGTTCTTGACGTCCTGCACGCGCGCCACGGTGCCGATCACGATGTCGTCCGGGCCCCAGGGGGCGTCGGCGGCCGGCGCGCCGCCGGGCGCGTACTTGTCGGTGTCGACGCCGTTCTTGATGAACAGGGTCTTCGCTGCCGGAATCCGGACCACGTCCTTCAGCCAGCGGTTCAGGTCGGCGGACACCGGAATGAAACGGTCGACGAAGGGCGCGATGCGGCGGCGCAGGAAATTGTGCTTCGGGTTCAGGCCCTCGGGATCGCTGGCGTCGCGCCCGTGCTCGGCATGGATGCGCACCGGCACCCCGGCCACGGCGGCGGTGAACGCGTATTCCAGCGCCGCCAGGTTGTACGTGTGCAGTACGGTCGGGCGCAGGCGCCGCATCAATTGCCAGAAATGCAGGTGGGTCTTCAAGCCGAGGCCGGGCGGCTTGCCGAGCGCGTGCAGGGTCACGTCGGGACGCTGGATGCGCGCGGCGAAGTCGGTGTAGCGGGTCAGGCACACCACCGCGTGGCGGTAGGCCGGCATGCGGTTGATGCAGTCGACCAGCAGCGTCTCCAGGCCGCCCACGCCGAGCGCGTACACCAGGTGCACCACCAGCGGGCGCTTGTCGATCGTCGCCAGGTGCGGTACCACCGCGTTCATCGGGCGCGTTCCGCTGTCAATGCCGCGTCGAGCGCGCCGCCGTGCTGCGCCAGGAAGGCGCGCAGCGCGGCGCGCGCCGCCTCGGGCGACTCGTCGAACGGGGCGTACAGCATCAGGGCGGCGCCGTCGTCGCCCTGCAGCAGCGCCTTGGCGCGCGCCTGCAGCAGCTTGCCGGCGACGTCGCTGTTGGTGTACTGGCCGCCGATCCATTTCCAGGACCAGACCAGCAGCGTGCCCTGGGGACCGCGCAGCGTCGACTCGCGCAGGACGAGCGGACGGCCGCCCAGCGCTTCGGTGCGCACGCCGGCGTCGACTTCATGCCAGCTGTCCTTGTAGCCGGCCAGGCGGTTCACGGAACTGATCAGGGTCTTGTCGCGGCCCTGGTTGCGGTAGTACAGCACGTTCAGGGCCACCGGCATCGCGCCGCTCTTGTAGACGCGGTGCAGGCGCGCGTCCGGCGTCTGGTAATCGGGCTGCCAGTCGGCGAATTCGGCGGCCGGCGGCAGGTTCACGGCGGGTTCGGCCAGGCGTACCGGGGCCGGATTGTGGTTGACGCGTTCGCCGACCAGCGCCGACGCCGGCCACAGCGCGGCCAGCGCCAGCACGGCGGCCGTCATGAGCACGAAGCGGCCGGCCGGGGCCTTGCCGAAAGCGGTGCCCGGCACGGTCTGCGCCGCCGCGGCCGCAGCCGGCGCGCCGGCCGTGTCCGGGCCGTCCTCGCGCCAGAAGCCGCCGATCCAGAACATCGCGAACATGACCAGGCCGAAGAACAGCCAGCCATAGATGATGTGGTCGACGCCGGTGGCCAGTTCCATGCCGGACAGGTGGCCGATCATCACGATCATGTAGGCGCGCAAGCCGTTGGCGATGATCGGCACCACCATCGACAGGCCGATGAACATGAGGCGCCGCGCGGTCGAGCGGTAGGTCAGATAGGCGTACAGGCAGCCCAGGGTGATCGAGGAAATCAGGTAGCGCACGCCGCTGCAGGCCTCGACCACCGACCAGTTGCCGGTCGGGAGCTCGAAGCGGGTGCCGCTGCGCAGCACCGGGATGCCGGTGGCGCGCACCGCCCACACGGTGAAATCGGCGGTGAACTGGATCAGCGGGGCCACGAAGATGTCGCCGAACGGCACCGCGAACAGCAGGAACAGCAGCGGAAAGGCGAGCGAGCCGGCCAGGCGCGGGCCGAGCAGGGCCAGCGCGGTGACCGGCAGCATGGCCACGAAGGCGTACTGCGACACCACCTGCACTTCGCCCAGCTGCGCCGCCAGCCAGCCGGCGCCGAGCACGGCCAGCAGGAGCAATGCCGGCGCATACGGCTTCGGCGGGTACAGGCTGAAGTTCTCGCGCTTGCGCCAGATCAGCCACAGGCTGATCGGCAGGATCACGTAGCCGTGGGCAAAGGTTTCCGAGCTGTTCCAGATCGAGACGATCGAACGCACGGTGCCGAAGTACAGGGCGAACGGCGCCAGCAGGGCCAGTGCGATCAGGAGCAGGCTGGTGCGCGAGACGGGCAGGACCGGCGCGCCGCCGATCACGCCGGGGGACGGCTTCATGAACATTCCAGGTTCTCTCCTATGCAGGCAAGATTGCTCGACCAGCTGTACTGGCGCTGGACCTTGGCGCGCGCGGCCTGGCCGATGGCGCTGGCCGCGCTGGCCTGGCCTTCCAGCAGCGCGCCCACGGCCGCGGCGAAGGCCGGCGCGTCCTCGGCCAGCACCAGTTCGCTGCCGGGCACGGCGTCGATGCCTTCCAGCGCCTGCGGCGACACCACCACCGGGGTCGCCATCGCCATCGCTTCCAGCACCTTGTTCTGGATGCCGCGCGCGATCCGCAGCGGCGCCACCGCGACCGCGGCGTGGCCGATGTAGGGCCGCACGTCGGGCACGGTGCCGGTGACTTTCACGCCGGGGCGCTGGGACAGCGCCTGCACCGCCGGCGCCGGGCGCGAGCCGACGATGTAGAACATCAGGCCGGGGAAGCGTTCGCGCAGGGACGGAAACACTTCGTCGCAGAACCACTGCACCGCGTCCACGTTGGGCCAGTAATCCATGGCCCCGGTGAACACCAGCGCGCGTTCGCCCGGCGCGTACGGATCGGCGTGCGCTTCGTGCGGCGAAAAGTAATCGGTGTCGACGCCGTTGCTGAAGTGGCCGATCTTGCGGCTGCTTTCCGGCGCCAGCTGGCGGAACAGCTCGGCCTCGGGCGCCGACACGAACAGCGACGCGTCGTAGTCGCGCGCCACTTGCCGCTCGTAGCGCAGCAGCTGGCGCGCTTCATAGTTGTACAGCCAGCTCATGGGAAAGGATTTCTTTTCCGCGTACTGGCGCCACTTGTCGGAATCGACGTCGACGAAATCGACCACGCGGCGCGCCGCGCGGTAGGCATCGGCGTACTGCGCCATCGCCGACGAGAACACCAGCACGCGCTCGATGCCGTGCGCGGCCACGGTCTTGTCCACCCAGCGCGCCAGTTTGGGGTCGCGGTAGTACTCGAGCGACAGCGAACGGTTCTTCAACAGCGCGCCCAGGCTGCGCACGCGCGCCAGGCGCGGCTTCATGCCGGCGAAATGGCTGCTCGCGCACAGCGCCTCGACGTGCGGTACGTACTGCCAGTCGTCGGGGTCGTCGACGAAGGTCGCCAGGTGCACCCGGTAGTGGCGCGCCAGGTGCTTCAGCAGGTGGTACGAACGGATCTTGTCGCCCTTGTTGGGCGGGTATGGGATCCGGTGGATCAGCAGGAGCAGGTCTTCCACGATTGTCTTTGCTATCAGCCCAGGTTGCGGACGATGTACGGGCCCATGAAGTTGGCCAGCGGCAGCGGCAGCTTCTTCCACATCTTGATGAACAGCTGGTACTTCGGATTCAGCGGGTTGTTGTCGGGCAGGGCGTCGCTGCCGTACAGCTTGTACTCGTAGGGCAGGTGCTGGGCCGTGAAGCCCCAGTTCTTCTTGAAATCGTAGGCGCCGGTGCCCAGCTTGCTGCGGCCGAAGTCGAACAGGCGGCAGCCGCGCGCGGCGGCGGCCTGCATCAGGTTCCAGTACATGAAGTCGTTGCCGGCCACGCTGCGCGCCAGGTCCATGCCGCCGCCGTAGTAGGGCACGACCTCGTCGCGCCAGTAGAACGACAGCACCGCGGCCACCAGCTGGTTGTCCTCGGTGACGATGGTGCGCACTTCGCATTCGTCGCCGAAGGTCTGCTGCAGCAGTGCGAAGTATTTTTTCGGGAACACCGGGGTGCCCAGGCGGTGCACGCTGTTGGCATAGGCTTCGAACATGCGGTCGACGTTGGCGTCGACTTCGCCGCGCAGGCCCAGCTTGATGCCCTTGCGGACCATCGCGCGCTGCTTGCGCGGGATCGCGTTCAGGTTTTCTTCGTCGTCGCCGCTGATCGCCTTGCGGAACGTGACGTACAGTTCCTTGGTGTGCCAGCTGTCGTCGGCCGGGTGGAAGCGTTCCATGCCGCGGTATTCGAGGTGGCCCACGCCCAGTTTCTGGGCCAGTGCGTGCGCGGCGCCGTCGAGCATGGCCTGCGCCGCCGGGTTGCCGCCGGTCGCCGGGCCGCCATACACGCAGAACGGCATCGCGCCCAGCGAATGGCCGAACAGGCGGCTCTTGATCTCGGCCAGCGGCAGCACGCCCTGGATGCGGCCGTCCTGTTCGACGAAATAGAACCAGGTCTTGATGCCGAACGACTGCTCGATCACCGGCTGCCAGCCGGACAGGTGGAAGAAGGTGGCGTCGGGGCAGGCGCGCACGAAACTGTCCCAGCGCGCGTAGTCGCCCGGCTGCAGCAGGTGCAGCGTCAGGGGACCGGCGGCGGCCGTGGGTGCGGACGCGGGGGCGGGGTTGGCCAGCTTGGCCTGCGCGGCTTCGATGATCGAGTTCATTTCTGGTTCAGGAAGATGCGGTCCATGCGGTCCCACGCGAAATCGCGTGCGAGGGCTTCGATGCGGTTTTCCATGCGCTCGATGTTGACGTAGTGGCGGAAGCGCGACTTGGCGCCCACGCCTTCCGGGCGCGGCTGGCCGGGGTCGATTTCCCACGGGTGGAAATAGAACAGCGCCGGCTGGCGGTCGTCCTGGTTGACCTTGGCCATCATCCAGCGCGACAGCGCATAGGGCAGCAGGCGGAAGTAGCCGCCGCCGCCGGCCGGCAGGTTACGGCCCATCATCTGCACCGTGGTGATCGGGACTTCCAGCAAACCGTCGGTACCGTTCGGATAGAACGCGAAGCGCGGCGCTTCCGGCATGCCGTAGTGGTCGTGCACGACCGGGTAGATGCTCGAGCTGTAGCGGTAGCCGGCTTCGAGCAGCACGTCCAGCGCCCACAGGTTGTCGCGGCCGATCGAGAAGCTCGGGGCGCGGTAGCCCAGCACCGCCTGGCCGCCGAGGTCTTCCAGCAGGGCCTTGCTGGAGCGCACGTCGTTGTCGAATTCGGCGCGGGTCTGGTCCGAGGCGCGCAGGTGGCCGTAGCCGTGGCTGGCCAGTTCGTGGCCGCCGGCGACGATGCGTTTCACCACGTTCGGATAGCGCTCGGCGATCCAGCCCAGGGTGAAGAAGGTGGCGCGCACGCCGTTCGCGTCGAACAGGGCCAGGATGCGGTCCATGTTGGCTTCGACGCGGCACTCGCGGGTCGGCCAGCTGGCGCGGTCGATGTAGGGCGCGAAGGCCGACACCTGGAAGTAATCCTCGACGTCGCAGGTCATCGCGTTGCGGATGCGTTCACCCGGGGCCGGCGCGGGGCGCGCGGCAAGTTCGTACATGTTCATTCTTGGTTATCCACGTGATGGGTTGCCGCCCCCTGGGGCGTGGCCACGATCTTCTTGAGGATCGACAGCACGGACACGATCGATTTCTCCAGCCGCATCATGCGTTCGTCCAGCATCTCGACGCTGCTGGCGCGGCGGTCGCCATTCCTCTGGTCGACGACGCGCATGCCGCCGGCGCGCAGTTCGCCTTCCAGGCCCGGCGCCGCCGGCTGGGCGTCGTCGGCCGGGGTGCCCATGACGTCCGGCAGCTTGTATTCGTCGTTGATGTCGCGGATCACGGTGTTGATGTCGTTTTCCGTGAACGCGTGCAACTCTTCCAGGTAGCCCATCAGCAGCACGCGGTCCATCAGCGTGTTGACTTTACGCGGGATGCCGCCGCTGTAGGCGTAGATCGCGGCATGGGCGCCGTCGTCGAAGGCGGGGTCGCCCTGCCAGCCGACCGTCGCCAGGCGGTGCTCGATATAGGCGTGGGTTTCCTGCGCATCCATCGGGCCCAGGTGGTAGCTGGCGATCACGCGCTGGCGCAGCTGCTGCATGCCGGGGCTGTGCAGGGTGGCGCGGAATTCCGGCTGGCCGAGCAGGAAGGTCTGCAGCAGCGACTTGTCGTCGGTCTGGAAGTTGGACAGCATGCGCAGTTCTTCCACCGTGCGCGCCGACAGGTTCTGGGCTTCGTCGATGACCAGCAGGGCGCGCTTGCCCTGGAGGTCGACGTCGCACAGGAAGCGCTCCAGGCGCGTCAGCAGGTCGGTCTTGCTGGCGCCTTCATAAGGCAGGCCGAAGGCCGACACCACCATGCGCAGCGTGTCGTCCGGATCCAGGTGGGTGTTGACGATGTGGGCGGCCACGATCTGGTCCGACGCCAGCCGGTTGAACAGGTTGCGCACCAGCGTGGTCTTGCCCGCGCCGACCTCGCCGGTGATGACGATGAAGCCTTCACCCTGCGACAGGCCGTACTCGAGGTAGGCCAGGGCACGCTTGTGGCCCTTGCTGCCGTAGAAGAAGTGCGGATCGGGACGCAGCTGGAAGGGCTTGGCGGATAATCCGTAATACGTTTCGTACATCGTGTTGGGCTCCGCTTAATACTGGACGGAAAGAGTCGCGACCAGCGCGTTCTCGTGGAAACTGCCGCTGTTGAAGACCAGGCCCTGGCGCCCGTTCGTGTGCCGCAGCTCGAGGCTGCCCTGGGTCCGGGACGCGAAGCGGTGGTTCATGCCGAGGCGCAGTTCGCTGTTGTCGCTGGTGATGTCGGCCGACAGCGAACGCACGCGCGAGGACGACAGGTTGGCGTAGGCGCCCGAGCGCGGCGACAGCCGGTAGTCCAGATGCGCGCTGGCGCCGTACTGGCGGGTATTGTCGTTCAGCGTGGCCAGCTGGCCCAGCAGCAGGGTGCTGTCGCTTTGCTGGGTCGACATCGCGTTGCGCTCCTCGTCGTACAGCGTGAACGTCAGGTTGCCGCGCGTACCGCGGAAGATGGCGGCGCCCTGCAGGCGCTTGATGCGGATGTAGCGGTTGCTCAGGTAATTGATGCTGTCGGCCAGCGCCGGCGGCAGGCCGGTGGCGGCGATGTACGCCTGCACCGCTTCCTGGCGCTGGACCGGATCCGGGAACGAGGCCGCGAACAGGCCGTCGAGCATGGCGGCGGTGTCGATCGCGGCCGGCAGCGTGAATTGCGAACGGGTCGTCGTGATCTGGTCGTTGTAGTCCAGGTTCCAGACGCTGCGCTGGGTGCGGTAGCTGGAGCGCAGCAGGCCGGTCTTGCCGAAGTAGCGGTGGCCGAACGAGGCCTGCACGCTGGTGCGGGTCGACGGCGTCCAGATGAAGCCGGTCGACCAGCTGCGCCCGCTGGTGCCTTCGCCCATCACCGGGTACTCGTACTTGTCGTAGCCGACGTTGGCGGTGAGGCTGAAGCGCCGGATCAGGTTCCAGCGCAGGCCGGCATTGCTGAATTCCGACGAGGATTCGCCGGCCAGGCGCTCGCTCAGGTCCTGGTGGTAGTACGACAGGTTCCAGCCGACGGTGGTGAAGGCCGTGCCGCTGGCAATGTCGGCCGAGCGCGTGGTGGCCATGCTGTTGCCGAAACCGGCCAGCCCGCCGTCGACCGCGTCGCGCGCGTAGCGCACGGTCATGTCGGCGCTCGAGCCGAAGCGGTGGCGCAGGTAGGGGCTGATGTTCCAGCTGCGGATGTCGGTGCGGTTGGCCGCCGAAAAGGTGTTGCCCGACACCGGTCCAAAGGCCGAGATCGCACGCCGCGCGCTGCTGGCGCCGGCGTTGACGTACAGCAGCTGGTCGACCAGCATCGCCTGGGCGGTGCCGTTGTAGCGGCGCTCGCTGTTCTGCAGATTGGGCGCGTCCCTGTCGCTGTAGGCGTACTCGCGCCAGCCGGCTTCGGCATTCAGCTTCAGGCGCGGCCCGTTGGTGCTGATGCGCACGCTGGGGGAGACTTCGCTGACGAAGCTGCCGTGGGCGTTCGCCTCGTCCTGCAGGCCGACGTTGTCGGAATAGGTCTCGCGCAGGTCGAGCCGGGGTGTGACCTTCCAGTCGGCGCGGGCTTCGGCCGACAGCAGCATGGCGGCCAGGGCCAGTGGCGTCAGTGCCAGCATGGCGGGCAGGCGCGCCGCCGTTGCCGGGCGCTGCGGCGTCTTAGCCGTAGTGATAGTCATACGTTTCTTCGATGCCGGGGAATTCCCTGGTCTTGTTATAGATGAGATTCACGTTCGGGTAGCCTTCGAGCTGGCGCAGCGCTTCCTTGACCGCATGCTGGGTCGTGGTCTGGGCCTCGACCACCATCACGATCTGGCCCATGTGCGAGGCCAGCACGCGCGATTCGCTGGTCAGCAGCAGCGGCGGCGAATCGAAGATCACGATCCGGTCCGGATAGCGGTTGGCGATCTCGTGCACCAGGTTGGTCATGGTGGAGCTGGCCAGCAGTTCGGTGGCGCGCGGGGTGCTGGTGCCGGCCGGCAGGATCGACAGCGTGTCGACGTTGGTGCGCAACATGACGTCGGCCATGTCGAGCTTGTCGTCGACCAGGATGTCCATCAGGCCGCGGTGCGCCGGCAGGCCGAGCGTGCGCAGCACCGAGGGACGGGCGACGTCGGCATCCACCAGCAGCACCGTGTGGTCGAGTTCCATGGCGATGCTCATTGCCAGGTTGACCGCGCAATAGGTCTTGCCTTCGCCCGGCAGCGAGCTGGTGATCATGATCAGGTTGCCCGGGCGCTCGCTCGGGCCGCGCTCGGCGAACGCGCGCTGCAGCAGCGGGCGCTTGATGACGCGGAAGTCTTCCAGCAGGCGGGTGCGGCCGGCGGCGGCGGTGACCATGCCCTGGTCGCGCATGCGCGCCAGGTCCAGCTCCACGCGGCGGGTCGAGAACTTCGACGCCGGACGCCCGGCTTCGGACGGGGCGGCCGCTGGCGCGACCGGTGCGACCGGTGCGACCGGTGCGGCAGCTGCGATGGGTGCGGCGGCGACAACCGGCGCCGGGGCGGCCGCCGGGGTGGCGCGCACCATGTCGGTGTCCGGGCCGGTGGCAGTGGCGGCGCCGGCGGCGGCACTGCGCTGCTGGTCGATCCGGCTTGCCGCTTTTTCGATAATGCTCACGGTGTACTCCTTGCGATCGTCGCGTTCAAAGCGTGGGGTGGACCAGGATGGCGGCCACGCCGACGGCGTACGCGCCGAGCAGCAGCAGCACCGAGACCCCGACGGCGACCAGGCGGCGCTTGCGGCGCACGGTCTGTTCGGTGGTCCAGTTCATGCCGATCGCGCCGAGCACCGGCAGGCCGGTGGTGTCGCGCAGCGCGGTCTGGCTCATGAAGGTCGGGCGTACCTGACTCATCAGGAAAGCCGCGGCCAGGCCGGCCACCAGGGCGGCGCCGAACACCATCGAGAACAGGCGCAGGCGGTTCGGGCCGGTCGGCTGGGTCGGGACGGTGGGCGGGTCGATGACGCGGAAGCTCAGCATGTCGGTGGCCGTCGTCAGGTCGCCCGACAGGCGCGCCGATTCGCGGCGCTCGACCAGGCGCTGGTAATTCGCCTTGTTGACGTCGTAGTCGCGGTTCAGCTGGGTCAGCTGGGCTTCGATTTCCGGCGCCGTGCTGCTGCGCGAGCGCAGGCTGTCCACGCGGGCCGCGAATTCGTTGACGCGGGCACGCAGCGAGGCCACGCGCGCATCGGCCTGCGACAGCGACACCGTCAGCTGCTGCAGCATCGGGCTGTAGCCGGCGCCCGGGTCGAGGCTGCGCTTCTTGGTCTTGCCCAGGTCGGCCTTCTGCGCCAGCAGCTGGTCGAGCAGGCGCTTGTTGGCGATCACGTCCGGATGCTGTTCGGTGTACTGCAGGCGCATCGTGTCCAGGTTCTTCTGCACCGTGGCGATGCGGCTTTCCAGTTCCGGATCGATCAGCGCCGGGTCGATCGTCTGGGTCCCCGGCTTGGCCGGCTCGCCGTTGATCTGGCGGCGGATCGCGTTGCGCGCCTGCTCGGCCTCGGACAGTTCCAGCTTGGCCTGGTTCAGCTGGTCGGTGGCGCCGCTGAGCTGGCCACTGAAGTCGCCCGAACCGGGCAGCATGCCCATGTTCTTGATCTTGAATTCCTTGAGCGTGTTCTCGGCGGCGGCCAGCTTGTCTTCATAGGTCTTGATCTGGTCGTCGATGAACTGGACCGCCTTGTCGGAATCCTGTTTCTTGCCGCTGAAGCTGCCTTCCATGAAGATGGTCAGCAGGGCTTGCACGATGTCCTTGGCCAGTTTCGGGTTATCGGACACGTAGGCGATCGTGTAGATGTCGTCGCGCTCGGTGCCGCTGAGCCTGATCTTCGACATCAGTTCGTTGACGATCTTTTCGTGCTCCTTGGTGTCCTTGGCCTTCACGTCGAGGTCGACGTCGCGCATCAGCCGCTCGATGTTCGGACGGCTGAGCAGGGTACGGCGCATGAACACCACCTGGTCCTCGAGGTTGGGCATGGTGGTCATGCCCGACAGCAGGGGTTTCAGGATGCTCTGGGTATCGACATACACGCGCGCCGACGCATCGTACTGGCTGGGCAGGCGCAACACGACGGCCCAGCCGACCAGTGCGACGGTCCAGGTGATCACGACCGCATACCAGCGATACTTGCCGATAGCTTTCAGGAAGTTAAGAAGTACGGCGGTAATTTCTGCCATCTCGTCAGTCTCGCGATAAGTGACCCCAAATGCTTTTTGAGCTGGGTCAAAAAATAATTAAATACTTCGCATGATCGCTTGTAGCGGGAGCAATTGCAATTACACGCGAGAAAAATCGAACGTGCCCAGTATGTCGTGCCCTGGCTACAACACAAATCCCGTCATCTAAGCAACAAAATGAAGCGATTTTGCATTATCTCCCAGCAATCATTTCTGGAAAGTTAATGGACTTACAGCATTTTGTTGCACCAAGTCAACGTTATGCGTGCAGGATGCAGCTTCCTCACGTAGACTTGCGTGCGGTGCTTTTGCTCCGAATCAAACGCTTAATTGTAATGTCTTAAATGCAAAGAGGGGTGCACGCTTGGTGCCTGTTCGAAATATTACTTGCGCCGCGCAGATGCGCCGTGCCGTCATGACCCGGCTGGTGGCCTGCGCGCTGGCGCTCCTGCCGATCATGAGCCTGGGTCCGGTTCCGGCCCGTGCCGCCGAACTGACCGAGGTCATTCCTGTCGTCAAACGATCGGTGGTCGGCGTCGGCACCTTCGAGCGTACGCGCAGTCCGTCCACGGTCTTCGTCGGGACCGGTTTCGTCGTCGGCGACGGCCTCAGCGTGATCACCAATTCCCATGTGGTGCCGGCCAACGTCGACGCCGAGCACATGGAACAGATCGGGATCGTGACGGCGGACGGCGCCGCGCTGCGTTTTCGCCCGGCGCAGCTGGTGGCGCGCGATGCCGCCCACGACCTTGCCCACCTGCGCCTGAGCGGCACGCCGTTGCCGGCGCTGGAACTGGGCGATTCGAACGCGGCCCAGGAAGGGCAGGCGCTGGCGCTGACCGGCTATCCACTGGGGATGGTACTGGGCTTGCACGCCGCCACCCACCGCGCCACGCTGGCCGCGATCACCCCGGTGGTGACGCCGTCGCTGAACTCGCGCAACCTGGACGTGCGCCAGATCGCCCAGCTGCAGCGCAACCCCTACAACATCTTCCAGCTGGATGCGACCGCCTATCCGGGCAACAGCGGCAGTCCGCTGTACGACCCCGCCAGCGGCAAGGTGTGGGGCGTGATCAATGCCGTCTTCGTCAAGGGACTGAAGGAAAACGCGATCACCAATCCGAGCGGGATCACGTATGCGGTACCGGTGAATTACGTTAAAGAATTGTTGCAACAGAAATAAGCTCTGAGCAACAATTTCTATCGTGCGCGGCCTTTTCCTGAAGCACATTGTTATACAATACGCGGCTGTTGATGGCTTTATAACAATTCCGAAAGGGACGTGACGTGGGCAAGTACAAGGCGAACCTGATCAAATATGCGGCAATCACGCTCGTCGCCGCAGGCACCCTGGCATTGGGCGGCTGCGCTTCCCGTGGCACGCCGGCACCGGCGGAACTGCAAGCCGCCAATCCCGACTACCTGATCGGCCCGGGCGATGGCATCAACATCATCGTCTGGCGCAATCCGGAAGTGTCGATGGCGGTGCCGGTACGTCCGGACGGCAAGATCACCACGCCGCTGGTCGAAGACCTGCCGGCCGCCGGCAAGACCTCGACCGAACTGGCGCGCGACATCGAAAAGTCGCTGGCCAAGTTCATCCAGCAGCCGGTGGTCACCGTTGTGGTGTCGAATTTCGTCGGCACCTATGGCGAGCAGATTCGGGTGATTGGCCAGGCCGCGCGCCCGCAGGCCCTGCCGTACCGCCGCGACATGAGCCTGATGGACGTGATGATCGCCGTCGGCGGTACCACCGAGTTTGCGGCGGGCAACCGCGCCAGCCTGGTGCGCAACATCGACGGCAAACAGCAGAAGTACCACGTCCGCCTGGACGACCTGGTCAAGGATGGCGACATTTCCGCTAATGTGCCGATGCGCCCGGGCGACGTCCTGATCATTCCGGAAAGCTACTTCTGATTGTTGTCAGGTTTTTTTACAGTCGGACGCGGGCGCCGGGCGAGGGCAGTACAGTACTGCCCCTAAGTCGCTGATTATAAAGCGTTGCTTTTGGGCAGCTTATCACTGGCACAAGGATTGCTTGTTCACAGGTAATCTGGCATTGTGCATGCTGCCTGACTGTTTCGAAAACCGAATGAGGACCCAAGTGCCTACCGAAGACCGTCACCCCAGCGAATCTGATCCTGTCGCACCGGCGCCGTCCGCCGGCGGCGTGCCGCCCGCGGCTGCGCTGTCGGCCAAGGGTGCGGCGCGCCGGCGTTTCACCCGGGTGGGCGCGGGCGCCACGGGTGTCCTGCTGACGCTGCACAGCCAGCCAGGCATGGCCTGCACCTATTGCGGCATCTCGGCCTCGGCCGCGGTGTCGGCGATCGGCCAGAACAAGGCGGTCGGCACGCTCAGCCATCGCGGTCCGGCGGCGGTGTGCAACGGCATCAAGCCGAGTGCATGGTGCCAGACCTCGTGGCCGTCGGGCTGTTCGCCGACCGACGCGTTCGGCAAGCACTTCGGCTGCCGTATCGGCAGCGCGTATGCGAACACCAGCTGCAAGGACATCATGCAGGGCGCCAGCTGCGATTCCAGCAAGATGGCCCAGTACATGCTGGCGGCCTACCTGAACGTGCTGTCGCGCCGCGTGAACTTCCTGAGCATCGAGTCGCTGCGCGACGTCTGGACCGAATGGGTCCTGAAGGGGTATTACGCACCGATGGCGGGACAGAAGTGGTACGCCGACGACATCGTCGGCTACCTGTACGGGACCATGGATTGAGCTAGTGGCCGCCAGCGAGACATGGCGCCTGCGGCCAGGGCAGCACCTGCATTACCGGCAGTGGGATGGCGAGTGCGTGCTGTACAACGACTTGTCGGGCAGCACCCACCTGCTGGACGAAGCCGCCCTCGAGCTGCTGCTGGCGCTGCGCCGCGGCCCGGCGACCTGCCAGGCGCTGGCCGCTGTACTGCAGGCCGAGTTCGACATCGACCCGGCCGTGCTGGCGCTCGAAACCGATACCCTGCTGCGCGATTTGAAGCACCTGTACCTCGTCGATACGCTGGCATGCTGACCGTCGCATCGCTCACCCGCACCCAGCTCGAAACCCGCCTGGCCGGTCCCGGCCTGCTGGTCCAGACCGGCGCCTTCGTCAGCCGCATCCATTCCCCCATCCGCCACGTCGCCGACGGCATCGAACTGCTGTACGGCGACTATCCGCTGCACGCCGCCGATGGTTTCGCCGATTTCCACGTCGGCCTGCGGCGTTCGGGCGGGGTGCGCCGCTGGTACCGGCCGCAGGTGACTTTCGACCTCGACGGCCAGGTGCCGTTCGAGCCGCTGCCCGAGGCACATGCCTTTCCCATGCTCGAATGGGGTTTGAACTGGTGCGTCTCGACGCGCGCCCACGCCTACCTGATGATCCATGCCGCGGTGGTCGAGCGCGACGGCATGGCGGCGATCCTGCCGGCGCCGCCGGGATCGGGCAAGAGCACGCTGTGCGCGGCGCTGGTGCACCGCGGCTGGCGCCTGCTGTCCGACGAACTGGCACTGCTGCGCCCGCACGACGGGCTGCTGGTGCCGGTGCCGCGCCCGGTCAGCCTCAAGAACCGCTCGATCGACGTGGTGCGCGGCTACGTCGCCGGCGCCGTACTCAGCCGGCCGGTCAGCAACACCACCAAGGGCACGGTGGCGCACCTGAAGGCGCCGCCGGACAGCGTGGCGCGCGCTCACGAGGCGGCGCGCCCGGCCTGGATCGTGTTCCCCAAGTACGAAGCCGGCGCCGCCACCTCCTTGATCCCGATCCCGCCTGCGCGCGCCTTTTTCCGCGTGGCCGACAACGCCTTCAATTACAGTGAAATGGGCGCGCGCGGCTTCGCCACCCTGGCCGGCACGATCGAGCGCTGCGCCAGCTACGATTTCCGCTACAGCGACCTGGACGAGGCGATGGCGCTGTTTGCCGCCTTGAAAGCGCCTCGGTGAAGCGCGCGCCGTTGCCGATCCTGGTCCGCCTGTTGCGCGATCCGGCCCTGGCTGCCGGCCTGGCGCTGGCCGACTGGGACCTGGCGCTGCGCCAGGCCACCAGCACCAATCTCACGCCGTCCCTGCTGGCGCTGCTCGAGGAGCACGGCTTGCTGGAACAGGTGCCGGCGCAGCCGCGCGCCCACCTGGAGTGGGTGCGCGCGCTGGCCCTGCGCCACCGCCAGGCGGTGCGCTTCGAGGTCGAATGCATCCAGGAGGCACTCGGCGCCGACGCCGCGCCGCTGGTGCTGCTGAAGGGTGCCGCCTACGCCATGGCCGGCCTGCATGCCGGGGCTGGACGCCTGTTCGCCGACATCGACATCCTGGTGCCGAAGGCGCGCCTGGACACGGTCGAATCGGCGCTGATGCTGCACGGCTGGGCCAGCACCCACCACGACGCCTACGACCAGCGCTATTACCGCCAGTGGATGCACGAGCTGCCGCCGATGCAGCATGTGCGGCGCCGCACCAGCATCGACGTCCATCACGCGATCCTGCCCGAGACGGCGCCGGTGCGCCCGGATCCGGACAAGCTGCGCGCCGCCGCGCTGCCGATCGAAGGTGCCCCCGGGCTGGCTACGCTGGCGCCGGCCGACATGGTGCTGCACAGCGCGGTGCACCTGTTCTTCGACGGCGAATTCGACAAGGGCCTGCGCGACCTGCTCGACCTGCACCGCCTGTTCCAGGAATTCGGCCCGCGGCCCGGCTTCTGGGAAGCGCTGCCGGCGCGTGCGCGCGAACTCGAACTGGGGCGGCCGCTGTTCTACGCGCTGCGCTATTGCCGGCGCCTGTACGCGACCCCGGTGCCGGCCACGGTGCTGGACGCCGTGGCGCCGCTGGGGCCGAACCGTGTACTGCGGGCGCTGATGGACGCCCTGTTCGAGCGCGCGCTGCTGCCGCTGCACGCCAGCTGCGGCGACGCCTTCAGCCCTGCGGCGCGCTTCGCGCTGTACGTGCGCGGCAACTGGCTGCGCATGCCGCCATTGCTCCTGGCCAAACATCTTTTCCATAAAGCCCTAATTTCCAGAGAGCAAGTGCCGTAAACAGTCCAGGAGCGTCCGATCACAGCTTCAGGGCAAGACACAACGTCGACTACAGTACGCCGCTATGGCGGGACGACGCAGCGCGGCCATGAGGTGTTGTCGGGGGCATTAAAGCTAAAGGAGTTTTATGTCCGAACCATTCGACATCCATCAATACTGGGACGCAATCGTGGTCGGCACCGGCATGGGCGGCGCCACCCTCGGGCACGCACTGGCCCGTGCCGGCCGCCGCGTGCTGTTCCTGGACAAGGGCGCCGCCCGGCCCGACCTGGTTGGCCATTACGCTGAAGACAATTTTCCGCGCTCCAAAGCGCCGCAACCGGCACACCGGCTGATCCTGGTGCGTGGCGGACGCTATGCCGACCAGGTCGCCGACCGCTCGAATGCGCGCACCCAGCGCTTCGTGCCCTTCATCGGCGCCGGTGCCGGCGGCTCCAGCGCGCTGTACGGCATGGCGCTGGAACGCTTCTTCCCGTCCGACTTCGCCGCCGCCGGGCAGTACCAGGCGCCGCCGGACGCCGACCTGCCGCCGCGCTGGCCGGTCTCGTACGCCGAGATGGCCCCGTACTACGATGCCGCCGAACGCCTGTACCGGGTGCGCGGCAGCGCCGACCCGCTGCGTGCCGACGGCGCGCGCGAGCACTTGATGGCGCCGCCGCCCCTGACGCCGGCCTCCGAAGAGATGTTCGGCCACCTGGAAGGCCGCCGGCTGCATCCGTACCGCCTGCCGCAGGGCTGCGAATTCGTCCCCGGCTGCACCGGCTGCCAGGGCTATCTGTGCGAGCGCAACTGCAAGAACGACGCGTCGCGCATCTGCCTGCAGCCGGCGCTGCGCCAGCACGGCGCGCGGTTGCTGGACGGTTGCGACGTGGTGGCGCTGGAAGCCGACCGCGAGCGCGTGACCGGCGTGGTATGCGAGCGCGCGGGCAAACGATTCACCTTGCGCGCGCCGCTGGTGGTACTGGCGGCCGGCGCGCTCGAGACCCCGCGCATCCTGCTGCAGTCAAGGTCCGCGCACTGGCCGCAGGGCCTGGCCAACGCCTCCGGCCTGGTCGGCAAGTACCTGATGCGCCACCATATCGATTTATACCTGGTCGAGCCCAAGCTGAAAGGCGGCTTCGACAACCGCCAGAAGGAAATCGCGTTCAACGATTTTTATCTGAAGGACGGCCGCAAACTCGGTTCGGTGCAATCGTTTGGCCGGCTGCCGCCGGCGGCGACGCTGGCGGCCTCGCTGGCCGACGACCTGCGCCAGGGGCCGCTGCCGCTGGCGGCGCCGCTGTTCGGGCTGGCGCGGCCGTTCGTCACGCCGGTGCTGCGCCAGCTGGTCGAGCGCCGTTTCATCCTGGCCACGACGATCGAGGATTTCCCGTATGCCGCCAACCGCGTGGCGCCGGCCACGGAAGCGGGATCGCGCCTGGACATCGCCTATCGCCTGCGCGACGCCGACCGCGAGCGCATCGCCGCGATGCGCGCCGCCATGAAGGACGTGTTATCCGGCTACAAATACAAACTGATCAAGCAGGCCGAGAACAACCAGCGCATCGCCCACGCCTGCGGCACCTGCCGCTTCGGCGACGATCCCGCGACCAGCGTGCTCGACCGCAACAACCGCGCCCATGGGCTGGCCAACCTGTATGTGGTCGACAGCGGATTCTTCCCGTCGTCCGGCGGCACCAACCCGAGCTTGACGATCGCCGCCAACGCCCTGCGCGTGGCGGATCATCTGCTGGCGCAGCCATCTCAAGGAGCCCATCCATGAAACTTTCCGAGCTCAAGGGTCATTGGGCGCTGGTGACCGGCGCCTCGTCCGGCATCGGCCAGGAATTCGCCGCCCAGCTGGCGGGGGCGGGCGTGAACCTGGTGCTGGTCGCGCGCCGCGAAGAGCGCCTGCGCACGCTCGCCGACACGCTGCGGCGCCGGCACGCGATCGCCACCCACGTGGTCGCGGTCGACCTGAGCGAGGCCGGCGCGACCGATGTGCTGAAGGCGCAACTGACGGCCGCCGGCATCCGCGTGCGCCTGCTGTGCAACAGTGCCGGCGCCGGGCGTTGGGGCCGCTTCGAGGCGAGCGCCGCCGCCGACTACGTGAAGATCAATGCGCTGAACACCAGCGCCCTGGTGTCGATGTGCCATGCCTTCTTCAGCGACCTGGCTTCGTTCCGCGGCAGCGCCATCGTCAACGTGTCCTCGGCGGCGGCCTACCAGCCGGTGCCCTACATGGCGATGTATGCGGCCAGCAAGGCTTTCGTGCAGAGCTTCAGCCAGGCCTTGCACGGCGAGTGGAAGGAACACGGGATCCTGGTGCAGACTCTGGTGCCGGGGCCGACCGAAAGCGAGTTCGACGACAAGGCCGGCGCCTACGAGAGCGCGCTGAACCAGCGCGACACCCCGCTGCAGGTGGTGCGCGCGTCGCTGGCGGGGTTGGAACGCGGCGTGCCGGTGGTGGCGGTGGCGAGGGGCACTTATAAACAGCGCTTTTTCGCCGGTCTGTTCCCGCCGGGGATGGTGATCCGCGAAGTGGGGAAGATGTTCAAACCCCCGGAAACGCTCAGTATCGAGGAATGAGTCTTCAAAGTGCTACGCAATAAAAAACCGCGGCCGAGGCCGCGGTTTTTTTATTGCTTGAAGACTAATCAAGCCTTCTTGGCTTTGCGGCGGCTTGCACCAACCAGGCCCAGCATGCCCATGCCCAGCAGCATCATGGTGCCCGGTTCCGGCACGGCGTTGCCGTCGAAACCGTTCGAACCGTCGACCTTGAAGACGATGTCGTTGGCGCCGACGTTGTAGGTCGGGAACAGCGGGTTGGTGCCGCCCGAGTGGAAGGCGACGGTGTCAGCGCTGTTGGCCGGGTAGTTCAAGTTCGACTCGAAGTTCAGGCCGAACAGCAGTTCGTTGAAGCCTTCCAGGAAATTCTCGTTGATGAAGTCGCCTTGCTCGACGACTTCGGCGTGCAGCGATGCCGAACCGAAACCACGGGGGCCGGTGCTACCGCCGGGGGTGGCATTGAAGAACGAATCGGTGCCGTCAGCAACGATGGTCAGCAGAGCGATCAGCGTGCCGTCGTCGAAGCCTGTACCGGTGGCAGTGTTGGCGTTCATGGCGCTATCGTAGTAGATCGCGACTTTGTTGGTGGCATTGGTGCCGCCCACGCCAAAGCGTGCGGTCTGGTAGCCGTTGGCCGAGTTGGTCACGTCGGTCACGGTTTCCTGCAGTTTCGCGACGATGGTGTACTCGAACTTGGCGTTCGGGTCGGCCTTGCCGTTCGAGGTTGCGTCCAGACCGGTGATCGGGGTGTTCGCAGCCACCAGGTTAGCCTGGTACAGGAATTGGAACGAGTCGCCAGCGGTGAACGACTTGCCGTACGGGCCCACGCCGATAGCGACGCCACTGCCTTGCTGATTCCAGTCCAGGCTGGTTGCGTTTGCAGCAACGACGTTGCCGGCTGCATCTTTGACATTGAACGTGCTGCCCACGGTCTGGGCTTGCGCGCCGGATGCGAAGGTGAAACCAATTGCTGCAACGATCGGGATCAGCTTACGGAACGAAATCTTCATGTTGGCTCCAAAAATAGGTCTTCGAGTAAATGTTCGGTATTCAGCCCAGCTTTATCTAGCGGGCATATGCCTACTACTAAGCAAGCACTGTGCCAGGGTTATGCGCTTTTAATAAAATCAATGACTTGGAGTACATATTCTGTAAAGCGTCAAATTTCATAAGATACATTGTAAGATTTCTCGACAGCTGGTTAATTCCCAGTGGAAACCATTAGCGCATCATTGCCTGCCGGGTCCGACTGCCCCGCATGTGCAATCGCAGGGTGGGCCAGCGGCATGGTGCGGTGATAGGCATGTACGCTTTCCAGGAAACCCGCCATGCGCCGCGCTGTCGGGTAATTGGCGAACGCCGCCGCCACCCGGCCCGCTGCCGTACGCATCCGGGCATCGCCCAGCATGGCGCGTACCTGGCGCAGCAGCTTTTTCTTGCGGAAGCGGTCGGCGCGCAGCGTGGCGCCGGCCCCGGCTTTCACCACGCCGCTCATGTTCAGGAACTGGTCGAGGTTGCCGGCGATGCCGAGCACCGGCACGCCTGCCGCCAGCGCCTGCTGGCTGGTCGGGCTGCCGCCGTTGCAGATCACCAGGGTGGCGCACGCCGCGGCCAGGTCGCCCGGCAGGTAACTCGCGACGAAGGCGTTGGCCGGCGCGCCGGCCACGTCGATGGTGCCGGCGGTGGCGGCGATGACGGTGACCGGCAGGTCCGCCAGCGTCTCCAGCACCAGCGGCAGCAGCCGGCCCTGGCCGGAGCTGCCCAGGGTGACGTAGACGATCGGCTTGTCCTGCGGCACGCGGTCCCACCAGTCCGGCCGGGGCAGCGGCGGCGCCCAGATGATCGGGCCGATATAGGCGTGCTGCTGCGGCAGCGTCTTCGGCGGAAACAGTTCGGGGACGTCGGCGTACATGCTGTAGTCGGCGTCGGTATACACCTTGCGCAGGTCGGCGCCGAGCGAAGGCAGGCCGAAGGCGCGGCGCACCCGGTTCAGCGGGATCGAGTGGGAAGCGAACGCGATCGGGCGCGCCATCCGGAACAGGGCGTTGGCGATGCGGATCGGGACCAGCCGCGTCAGCGGAATGTGGGGCACCGAATAATGCTGCACCACGTGCGGGCTCCAGTACGCGTTCATCAGCGAGATGTACGGGACGCGGCGCAGGCGCGCGCTGACCGACAGCGACAGGCGGAAGTCGCCGACCACCAGGTCGGGCCGCACCGCGTCGAGCACGCGCAGGTCGTCTTCGACATAGCGCGTCAGCGTCGCCGTGTTGTACACCGGCTTGCCGCCGGCCAGCGCCTGCAGGAATTGCGCACTCGGGATGCTGTCGATGCGCCAGCGCGTGAAATGGGTGCCGGCGAAGCAGAAGTCGTAGCCGTCGGCGCAGGCGACGTGGACGTCGAAGCGCGCCGGATCGAGGCTGCTGGCCAGCGCGATCGGACGTCCGACGTGGGCCAGGGTGACCGCTTCCGCGAAAAACAGGATTTTGATACGTTCCATGGGAGCAATGATCAGTAAAGGCGACGGGAACGTGCGAACGGCAACATGGGCTGCCCGCCCGCACGCGGGGCGAGCAGGGCTTGCGTCAGTTCTTTTTCAGGAGTTCCTCGACCGGCTTGCGCAGCGAGCGCGCCTGCGGCGCGGGACCGGCGCCGAGCCGGCCCATGAACACCGGCTGGCCGGCACCGCTGCCGACCAGGTCGTGCAGGCGCCGCTGCAGCTGGCGCGCCGCGCCGTGCAGCTTGTCGATCTTGGAGAACGGCATGCCGTGCTGCAGGTAGGACGAGAAGATCAGCGGCGTCATTTCCGGCTGCATCGCCAGGCCGAGGCGGGTGAGGGTGAGCCAGAAGCGCTGCACCGCGCGGCCGGCGGCGACGTGCTCCTCGACCGTCGCCGGCGCCTGCTTCGCGACGATGACGAAGTGGGCGGCGCAGGCCAGGCCCGGCACCAGGTCCATCTGCAGGCGCGGCGCCCAGGTGCCCATCAGGCGGTTCATGGTCGACAGGCGCCCCCAGCTGGTCATCGCCCATTTCATCAGGCGCAGCGTGGCGGCATCGACGCCCAGTGCCTGGTCGGGTACGCGGTCCGGGCTGTGACGCACGTTCCAGTGGATGATGCGGCGGTGCACCTCGTAGGCTTCCGGCATCGTCAGGCGCAGGCGAGCATTGGAATACATCAGGCGCGCGGCGCTCAGCTTGCCCTTGAACCCTTCGATCCAGCGCACCTCGTAGCCGTCGCCGAGGCAGGCTTCGAGTTCCCGTTTTTCCTGCGGCAGCAGGGCGCGCGTGCTCATCGGGCGGCGCTGCACGCTGCGGGTCTGGATCGAGCCCAACAGCGGACTCGGCTGCACCGCCGGATCGGGCACGAAGCGCACGTCGAACTCGGGACGTTCGTCGCTGCTGCCGGCGCGGCGTGCGATATCGGCGCGCAAGCCATGGGCGCTGGCCGCGATCACCATCGTCTCGAGCAGGGCGCCATGCGAAATCTGGCTGGGCCGCCCGGAAAAATCGTAGACGCAGTCGTCGCGGGTGTCGAAGCAATGCACGACCACGTGGTCGGGCGCGGCCACCTCGAAGCGCCAGACTTGCGTGTTGTCGCCGCTCGGCGCCCAGCGCGCCAGGTCGAGGATGCGGTAGATGTTTTCCGGGATCCCGGCTTTGTTTTCGGTACTCATGCCTGGGCTGCCTTGCCGGCCAGTTCGCGCGTCATCTGGCGCTTGGCGACCGAGATCATGAGGCGGTGCAGCAGGTTGCCGTTGCCGCCCGGACGCCAGGTATGGGCCAGCTTGTTGCGGTAGGCGTCGAACTGCACGCCGTGCGGCGCCGACAGGACCTTGCCGCGGCCGAGCAGGATTTTCAGCGCTTCGGTGGCGACGATGCCGGCGCACAGCTGGCAAGCCATGAAGGTCGAGGGACCGCGCCGCTCGGCGAAATTGACGGCTTCCGGCAGCACCAGATAGGGGCGGTGCAGGCCGGCCGGCGCCAGGCCGACGACGAAGCGGATCGCCTTGTCCAGTTCCGGCAGGTTGCCCCACTGGAAGTATTCTTCGAAGGTCATCTGGCCCGGCATGAAGTTCAGCAAGGCGGCCCCCATGCCCAGCGGCGCCGCGGTCGTCGCGGGAATGCCGAGTTCGGCACAGGCCGCAAAGGTTTGCTGGCGGGCGTCGAACGCAAAGAAATCGAGCGCGTCGACGTACAGGTCGACCCCGGCCAGGAAGTCCTTCAGGTTGCCCTTGTTGACGCCCTCGTCGAAGATCTTGATGTCGATCTCGGGGTTGATGTCCTTGGCCATGCGCGCCAGCACTTCGGCCTTGGGCTGGCCGACGGTCGACATCATGGCGCCGACCTGGCGGTTGAAGTTGACGATGTCGAAGCTGTCGAAATCGGCGATATGGAAATGGGCGACGCCCAGGCGCGCCAGGGTCAGCAGGTGGACGCCGCCGACCCCGCCGCCGCCGGCGATGGCGACGCGTTTGCCGCGCAGGGTGGCCTGTTCGGCCGGCGTGACCCAGCCAATATTGCGCGAAAACGCCTGTTCATAGCGGAACGGATTGTTCATCGATGAGGGGAATGCAGATTGTCAGAAAGGAGAGCGTGGCACAACGGGGAAATGCGTGCCACTTGCACGCGGGATCATACCGCGTGTTGTTCGTCCATGCGCATCAGACGATTGCGAATGCCCATTTCTTCGCGCGGCGAGAAGAAATACGGGTAGAACGAACGTTCGCTGGTGGTGTTGTCGACGCTGAAGGTGCCGCCGAATTTCTCGATCTGCTGCGTCACGAAATCCAGGTTGACGCGCAGCAGATAGGCCGGGGCATCGACGCGCGGATTGATCTTCAATTCGCCTTCCTGGGTAAAACCGAGCATGCGTTCGTAAAAACGGCGGTGGCGCGGATTCACTTCGATGACGATATCGGTGCATTGATGGATATCGCGGCCATAGATCACGGCCAGGTGAAACAGGTTGGCCAGCGAGGTTTTCGAGCGCACCGACGGGTCGAACGCCAGCTTGGTGAACTCGCACAGGCGCGCACCGCGGTTGCGGTGAAAATCCAGTTCTTCCTTGAAGATCTGGTCGGCCATCAGGCCGATCGGAGAATCGATGCCGATGGTGAGCGTGCCCACCACTTCACCTTTGTCCGTTGCGGTGAGGGTGATGCGGTTGGGATCGTCGCTTAGTTGATGCGTGCCGGTATAACCGCGCCAGGCGTACATCTTGTTGATCAGCATGCTGGCTGAATTGCGCCCGTCCGCGGTATCGGTAAGCCGGATTCCATACGAATCGTGGTTCACGATAACATCCTCATATTGAGAGGGCGTCATATTATCGCGATCATGCAAAACATGAGCGTCCGATAGGGATGCAGCCGATTCACCCTCTGGATCCTTGAAATCGTCGAAAGTCGTCATCGCAGGATTCCCCATTGTAGAAAAACGGTCGACGCAGGTCGCCGGTGCCAGTTTCAATGTGCCGCGCCGGACACTGGCACGGCACATTCTTTTAATTTTTGTAACGTATATTAACGAGTTACAAGGTCTTTAGCAATGCGCGAGCATCATCGGCTTGTGGAAACGGCTTGTTCTCCGCCAGCAGCTTATCGAGTTCCTTGCGCGCGCCCTGTTTGTCGCCCGATTTATGCAGGCCGACCGCCAGGTGATAACGGATTTCGCTGGCATTCGGCGCCAGGCCGCTGGCTTTTTGCAGCAGCGGCAAACCGCGTGCGGTATTGCCCTGTTCCACCAGCATCCAGCCGAGGGTATCCATCACGCCCGGGTTGTTGCCGGCCAGCTTGAACGCCTGCTCGGCGGTCGGCAAGGCACGCGGATCCTTTTCCTGCTGGTAGGCCCAGGCCAGGTTGTTCAGTGCCGCCGGGTTGTTCGGGTTACGCTTGAGCACGTCTTCCAGCATGGCGATCGCCGGCTTGTATTCCTTGCGCGCCAGGCTGGATTCGGCCGCATACAGGCTCACCAACTGGTCGTCCGGATGCTCCTTCAGCCACTGGGCGGCGCGCGCCTGCGCTTCCTTGCCTTTGCCGGCCGCGTTCATCGCCTGCAGCGTACGCACCAGGACCTGCGGCGACCTGGCCAGTGCGAACGCCTTGTCGTAGGCCGGTACGGCTTGCGCCGCCTTGTTCTGCGCCAGCAGGATGTCGCCCTCGGTGGCATAGCCAACCGGCGACTTGTCGTTCAGCTTCTGGATCTGGCGCGCGACGGCCAGCGCGTCGTCCGGACGGCCGGCACGCATCGCCATCTCGACCTGCGCCATGCGCGCCGGGATCAGTTCCGGCTGCAGGTCGACGGCACGCTTGAGCTCATTGGCGGCGGCCGTGTTGTTCTGCGCCGTCATGTGCACCGCGGCCAGGCGCATGTGCGGCATGGCCGACTTCGGCAAGACGTTGGTCAGTTTGCTGTAGGTTTCCACCGCACCGTTGGTGTCCTTGGTGGCGACCTGCGCCTGGCCCAGCAGGTCCAGCACTTCGGGGTTGGTCGGGTTGGCGGTCTGGAACTTGCGTGCCAGGGCCAGGGCTTTCGGCGCCTGGTTGGTGCGCAGGTAATGCATGCCGAGCGTAACCGCCGGGCCCACCGTGCTCGGGTTGGCGTTGCTGGCTTTTTCGAACCAGCCCGTGGCTTCGTCCGGGCGGTTTTGCAGCAGGGCCAGCTGGCCCAGCGAATGCATGGCCTCGACGTTGTTCTTGTCCTTTTCCAGGACCTTTTCGTAGCGCTGCTTGGCGGCGTCCGGCTTTTTCTCGACCAGGTCCAGGCGCGCCAGGTTCTTCACGGCGGGCACGAAGGTCGGCTGCAGGGCCACCGCCTTTTCCAGGGCGGCGCGGGCGGCCGGGATATTGCCCATCACCATGTTGACCGCACCCTTCAGGTTATGCACCTGCGGGTTGTTCGGTTCCTGTTTTTCGAGCGCCGCGACCGCCGCCAGGGCCTTGTCGTAGTGCTTCAGGCTCATCTCGGTCTGCACCAGAGCCATGGTGGCGCGCGACGACTTGGGATCGAGCGAGGTCGCCATTTCCAGGTCGTTCAAGCCGCCCGACTGGTCGCCCTGCGCCAGCTTGGACAGGCCGAGCGAGGTGCGCACCCCGGCGGCCTTCGGCGCCAGCTCGGCCGCCTTTTCCAGATAGCTGCTGGCCTTGTTGAAGTCGCGCACCTGCATGTAGGACTCGCCGGCCAGCGCCAGCAATTGCGGGTCGTTGGCCGCATTCTTCAGCGCCGGCGCCAGGGTGGCGGCGGCGGCTGCCGGCTGCGCTTGCTTGAGCTGGACCTGCGCCAGCAGCTTGCGTGCATAGACGTCGTTCGGTGCCGCCTCCAGGTATTTGCGCAGGTGCTGCTCGGCTTGCTGGGTAGCGCCGAGGTAGAGCTCGGACGCGCCTGCCAGCAAGACGCTAGGCATGTGATCTGGGGCAACTTTCAACACACGCTGCAAGGCTTCCTGGGCAGCGCTGAATTTACCCTGGGTAAATTCATACAGGGCGCTGGTGTAGGTGACCAGCAAATTGCCTGGGGCATTCTTTTGCGCCGCGTCGATTTCCGTCTTGGCCGCAGGGAACTTGCCGCGAGCGATCTCGATATAGGCTTTTTCGATGTGGGCGGTGCGGTGGCTCGGTTCCAGGACCAGGGCCTGGTTGAACGCGGCCAGCGCGGCGTCGGGCTTGTTCTTCAGGCGCAGCAAGGTGCCTTGCGCCATGAAGACTTCAGGATTCTTCGGGTCCCTGGCGACGGCATCGGCGACATAGCGCTCGGCGGCTTCGCGGTCGCCCGCGGCGATGGCCTGGCGGGCCAGGCCGAGCAGGGCATTGCCGGTGTTCGGGTTCAGCGCCAGCGCCTGTTCGAAGGCCTGCTTGCCTTCCTCGACCTTGCCGGTGGCGAGCAGGGCGTCGCCGCGCAGCGTCATCAGCGTCGCCGACTTGGCGGCCATGTCCGGCGTGATTTCTTCGAGGACGTCCTTGAGCTTGCCTTGTTGCGCCAGGGCCTTGCCCAGCAGCGGCAGGGCGCGCTCGGCGGGAATGCCGAGCGCGCGCGCCTTGCGGAATTCTTTCTCGGCCGAGGCGGTGTCGCCGATCATCAGTTCGAGATTGCCCAGCTCGATGCGGGCTTCGCCGTTGTTCGGGCTTTTCTCGACAGCGTTCTTAAGCTGGATCAGGGCCGATTTCAAATCCCCCTTTTGCTGGTACTGCTTGGCTTCGCTCAGCAGCGATTCGGCGGTCTGGGTACGGCCACAGGCGCCGAGGCCGGCAACCAGGAAAGCGCCTGACAAAAGGGCTGCGGTGAGTTTGAGCTTGTTGGCGTGACGCTGCATCTGAATTCCTCGGGGTAGGGACGGAATCCGCTCTCATCAGCGAATTCCTCTTCAACAATAATACCTGAAGGAACAGATTGTAAGCCGCATAAGCGCACCATGCCGTACAAATCCCCTAACCTAACGTGACGAGAGTGGTAGATGCGCCACCGATCGGGGCGCTTCTGGTCAATCTGATATGTCGATTACAAATCTTTGCCGTCGTCATCCTTGCGCAGGCGGTCGAGCAGGGCATCGACGTTGTCGCCGACCGGCAAGCCATGGCGGCGCAACAGCTGCACGTGCAACACCATGTTTTCCAGCACCAGCTTGGCGGACACGGCCAGCAAGGTCATGAGCTTGTCTTCGGTACTGAAGTTGTCCATCGACGCTGCCATCTCGCACAGGTGCGACGCGACGAGCTGGCGCAGCTCGTCCTCGGGAAACGGCAGGTCGGCGAAATCGATCGGATCTTCCTGCTCGACTTCGTGCATCAGGGCGGCGAGGTCTTCCGGCTTGATCGGCATACAGGGCTCCGTGGTGGTCGCGCGACCATTCTAGGCCAGGCCGTCAAGCGGCGTCCACGGGATTGGCTGACTACCATCACACCGGGGTCAGAGCCGGAAATCTGTCAATGTCGCGACAGACATTGCCAAAAATCGGGCTCTGACCCCGGTTTGCGCAAGCGCAGGCGCGATTACATATTGCGCCGATATTGCCCGCCGACCTCGAACAGCGCCGTCGTGATCTGTCCCAGCGAGCACACGCGCACGGCGTCCATCAGCCGGGCGAATACGTTCTCGTTGTCGATCGCGGCTTGCTGCAGGGCGGCCAGGGCGGCCGGGGCAGCTTGTGCGTTGCGGGCGTGGAAGGCATCCAGGCGCGTCAGCTGCGACTGCTTTTCGTCGTCGGTCGAGCGCGCCAGTTCGATGGTCGCCGGCGCACCGGTGCCCTTCGGGTTGCGGAAGGTGTTGACGCCGATGATGGGCAGCGAGCCGTCGTGCTTCTTGTGCTCGTACAGCATCGACTCTTCCTGGATCTTGCCGCGCTGGTAGCCGGTTTCCATCGCGCCCAGCACGCCGCCGCGCTCGGCGATGCGCTCGAATTCCTGCAGCACGGCTTCCTCGACCAGGTCGGTGAGCTCGTCGATGATGAAGGCGCCCTGGTTCGGGTTCTCATTCTTGGCCAGACCCCATTCGCGGTTGATGATCAGCTGGATGGCCAGGGCGCGGCGCACCGATTCGTCGGTCGGGGTGGTGATCGCTTCGTCGTAGGCGTTGGTGTGCAGCGAGTTGCAGTTGTCGTAGATCGCGATCAGCGCCTGCAGCGTGGTGCGGATGTCGTTGAAGTCGATTTCCTGGGCGTGCAGCGAACGGCCCGAGGTCTGCACGTGGTACTTCAGCTTTTGCGAGCGGTCGTTGGCGCCGTACTTGTCGCGCATGGCCACCGCCCAGATGCGACGCGCCACCCGGCCCAGCACCGTGTATTCCGGGTCCATGCCGTTACTGAAGAAGAACGACAGGTTCGGCGCGAAATCGTCGATGTGCATGCCGCGCGCGAGGTAGGCTTCGACGAAAGTAAAACCGTTCGACAGGGTGAACGCCAGCTGCGAGATCGGGTTTGCGCCGGCTTCGGCGATGTGGTAGCCCGAGATCGACACCGAGTAGAAATTGCGCACCTGGTGGTGGACAAAATATTCCTGGATGTCGCCCATCACCTTGAGCGAGAACTCGGTCGAGAAGATGCAGGTGTTCTGGCCCTGGTCTTCCTTCAGGATGTCGGCCTGCACGGTGCCGCGCACGTTGGCCAGCACCCAGGCGCGGATCTTGGCGGCTTCGTCGTCGGTCGGCTGGCGGCCGTTATCCGCCACGAACTTGTCGATCTGCTGGTCGATGGCGGTGTTCATGAACATCGCCAGGATGGTCGGCGCCGGGCCATTGATCGTCATCGAGACGCTGGTGGCGGGGCTGCACAGGTCGAAACCGTCGTACAGCACCTTCATGTCGTCGAGCGTCGCGATCGAGACGCCGGAGTTGCCGACTTTACCGTAGATGTCCGGGCGCAGCGCCGGGTCGGCGCCGTACAGCGTGACCGAATCGAAGGCGGTGGACAGGCGTTTCGCGTCCATCCCGGTCGACACCAGCTTGAAGCGGCGGTTGGTGCGGAAGGCATCGCCTTCGCCGGCGAACATGCGGGTCGGATCCTCGCCCTCGCGCTTGAAGGCGAACACGCCGGCCGTGAACGGGAACGAGCCCGGCACGTTTTCCAGCATCAGGAAGCGCAGCACTTCGCCGTGGTCTTCGTACTTCGGCAGCGCGACCTTGCGGATGGTGGTGCCGGACAGGGTCTTTTGCACCAGGCGGGTACGGATTTCCTTGTCGCGGATCTTGACCACGTAATCGTCGCCGGCATAGGCCGCCTGCATGTCCGGCCACATCGCCAGCAGTTTCTTGGCGCCGGCGTCCATGGCGTTGTCGCGCTCCGTGATCAGGTCGTCCAGCACCACTTCGCGGTTGGCGGCCGCCAGCATGCGCTTGGTTTCCGTCAGTTGCTGGCGCTCGCGTGCCAGTTTCACCTGTTTAGTCACGTTGCGATGGTAGCCGCGCACGGTATCGGCGATCTCGGCCAGGTAGCGGATGCGTGCCGGGGGCACGATCACGTTCTTGCCGCTCGAGTAACGCTGCTCGGGCGCCGCCAGCCTGGATGTGTCGACCCGCAGGCCGCGTTGCGCCAGCGCCGGCAGCAAACCGTGGTACAGCGCGGTGACGCCGTCGTCGTTGAAGCGCGAGGCCTGGGTGCCGTACACCGGCATCTGTTCCGGGTTCAGGCTCCACAGCTCGCGGTTGCGCTGGTACTGCTTGGCCACGTCGCGCAGCGCATCCTGGGCCCCCTTGCGGTCGAACTTGTTGATGGCAATAAAATCGGCGAAATCGAGCATGTCGATCTTTTCCAGCTGCGAGGCGGCGCCGAATTCCGGGGTCATCACGTACATCGACAGATCGACGTGCGGCACGATGGCGGCGTCGCCCTGGCCGATGCCCGAGGTTTCGACGATGACGAGGTCGAAACCGGCCACCTTGCAGGCGGCGATCACGCCGGGGAGGGCCTGCGAGATCTCGGAGCCCGCTTCGCGCGTGGCCAGCGAGCGCATGAACACGCGGGCCTGGCCATTCCACGGATTGATCGCGTTCATGCGGATGCGGTCGCCGAGCAGGGCGCCGCCCGACTTGCGGCGCGACGGGTCGATCGAGATGACCGCGATGTTCAGGCGGTCGTTCTGGTCGAGGCGGATGCGGCGGATGAGCTCATCGGTCAGCGAGGACTTGCCGGCGCCGCCGGTGCCGGTGATGCCGAGCACCGGCACGTGCAGACCTTCGGCCAGGTCCATGACCTGCCTGCCCAGGCTGGCCTCGACCTTGTTGTTTTCCAGCGCCGTGATCAGCTGGGCCAGCGGACGGTGGCGTGCTTCGATCGGGCCCGATTGCAGCGGCTCGATCGTGGTCGGCGCGTAGGGGGACAGATCGACGTCGCAGGCCTCCAGCATCGAGCGGATCATGCCGACCAGGCCCATGCGCTGGCCGTCTTCCGGGCTGAAGATGCGCGTCACGCCATACGCGTGCAGTTCTTCGATTTCGCTCGGCACGATCACGCCGCCGCCGCCGCCGAACACCTTGATGTGGGCGCCGCCGCGCTGGCGCAGCAGGTCGATCATGTACTTGAAATATTCGACGTGGCCGCCCTGGTAGCTGGAAATGGCGATGCCTTGCACGTCCTCGGCCAGGGCCGCGGTGACGACTTCGTCGACCGAACGGTTGTGGCCCAGGTGGACGACTTCGGCGCCGTTCGATTGCAGGATGCGGCGCATGATGTTGATCGAGGCGTCATGGCCGTCGAACAGCGAGGCCGCGGTGACGAAGCGCACTTTGTTGGCCAGTTTCGGCTGTTCCGGCAGTTCGAGTCTGGCGGCGGGAGTGATGTCGTTCATGGTGTTCCTTGAATGTCGGAAGCGAACAGGTGTTCTTGGTACGGTATATGACGTTAACGTAAACGTCAAGAATGGATCAGGCATGGCGCAAGCGTGCGTGCCGTCGCCCGCGCGGACGCGGGGACGACGATAACGCGCGGAGACGACGCTCAGGCGGCGCGGCGCTTCACATTGCCGGCAAGCAGCTCCGCCTGGCGTGCCCGGTATTCGGCCACGGCCTTTTCCTTGACGTGGCCGAAGCCGCGGATCTGTTCCGGCAGCGACGCCAGCTCGACCGCGGTGGCATGGCTGGCCGCATCCAGCGACGGCAGCAGTCCCTCCACCAGGCCGCGGTATTCGCCGATCAATGCGCGTTCCATCCTGCGCTCGGCGCTGTAGCCGAACACGTCGAACATGCCGCCGCGCAGGCCCTTGAGTTTGGCCAGCAGCTTGAACGCGCTCCACATCCAGGAACCGAATTCGGCTTTTACCAGGTGGCCCTTGGCATCCTTTTTCGCGAACAGCGGCGGCGCCAGGTTGAATTTCAGCGAAAAAGCGCCTTCGAACTGGCTTTTCAATTGCGCGACGAAGCGGCCGTCGGTGTACAGGCGTGCGACTTCGTATTCGTCCTTGTAGGCCATCAGCTTGAACAGCGATCCGGCCACGGCGGTAGTGAGCTTGTTGCCCAGGCCCGCCGCGCGCTCGGCCTCGCGCACGCGCGCCACCAGCGCTTCGTATTCGGCGGCGTAGGCGGCATCCTGGTAGCCGGTCAGGAACTCGGCGCGCTTCCTGACGAGGGCGTCCAGGCCTTGCGGCATCTGCACGACCACGGCGTGCGCCGGGGTGGCGATGTGTTCGACGCGCTTGAGGTCGACCGCGGCGCGGCGGCCCCACAGGAAGCTGCGCTGGTTGGACGCGACCGCCACGCCGTTCAGTTCGATGGCGCGCAGCAGGGCGGCTTCCGACAGCGGCACCAGGCCTTTCTGCCAGGCGTAGCCGAGCATGAACAGGTTGGCCGCGATCGAGTCGCCCATCAGCGCGGTCGCCAGCCTGGTGGCATCGAGGAAGTCGACGCCGGATTGCCCGCCGACCGCTTCCTCGATCAGCGCGCGCACCTGCGCGGTCGGGAATGCCCAATCCCGCTGCTGGGCGAAGGTGCCGGTCGGCTGCTCGTGCAGGTTGACCACGACCATGGTGCGGCCCGGCCGCATCTTGGACACCGCGTCGGCGGCGCCGGCGGTCAGCATGTCGCAGCCCAGCACCAGGTCGGCCTCGCCGGTGGCGATGCGCTGGGCGCGCAGGCGCTCCGGGGTCTCGGCGATTTTGACGTGCGAGGTGACCGAACCGTTCTTCTGGCTCATGCCGGTCATGTCCAGCACGGAAGCGCCTTTTCCTTCGAGGTGGGCCGCCATGCCCATCAGCGCGCCGACGGTGATCACGCCGGTGCCGCCGATGCCGTTGATCAGGATGTTGTACGGATGCGCGATCGAGGGCAGCGTTGGGGCCGGCAGCGCGCTCCAGCCGTCGTCGTCGTCTTTTTTATTGGCGCCGGCCTTGTTCTTCTTGAGCGTGCCGCCTTCGACGGTGACGAAGCTCGGGCAGAAGCCCTTGGCGCACGAATAATCCTTGTTGCAGGACGACTGGTCGATGCTGCGCTTGCGGCCGAACTCCGTTTCCTTGGGCAGGATCGAGACGCAGTTCGACTGCACGCCGCAGTCGCCGCAGCCTTCGCACACGGCGTCGTTGATCACCATGCGCTTCGCCACGTCGGGGAACTCTCCCTTTTTCCGGCGCCGGCGCTTCTCGGCAGCGCAGGTCTGGTCGTAGATCAGCACCGTCACGCCGGGCAGTTCACGCAGTTCGCGCTGGACGTCGTCCATGTGCTTGCGCTCGTGGAGCGTGACCAGCGCGGGCAGGGCGGAGCGGTCCGCGTAGCGCGACAGATCCTCGGTGACCAGGGCGATGCGCTTCACGCCTTCGGCCGCCATCTGCTGTGCGATCAGCGGCACCGAGGTGACGCCGTCGACCGGCTGGCCGCCGGTCATCGCCACCGCGTCGTTGTACAGGATTTTATAAGTGATGTTGACCCTGGCGGCGATGGCCGCGCGGATCGCCAGGTAGCCGGAGTGGAAATAGGTGCCGTCGCCCAGGTTCTGGAACACGTGCGGCACTTTCGAGAACGCGGCCTGGCCGATCCAGGGCGTGCCTTCGCCGCCCATGTGGGTGGTCAGCTTGTTCATCTCCGGGTAGATCGAGGTCGCCATCACGTGGCAGCCGATGCCGGCCAGCGCGAACGAACCGTCCGGTACCTTGGTCGAAGTGTTGTGCGGGCAGCCGGAGCAATAGAAGGCCGGGCGGAACGGCGTGCTCACGGCTTTCATCAGGACCGCGTCCTTGGCTTCCAAAAAGGCCAGTCTCGCCTTGATCAGGTCACGGGTGCGCTCGTCCAGGTCGAGGCGCGCGATGCGCCCGGCGATCACGCGCGCCACCTGTGCAACCGAAAAATCGGCCTTCGGCGGCAGCAGCCATTCGCCGCGCGGCGACACCCATTCGCCCTTGTCGTCGAACTTGCCGACGATGTGCGGGCGCACGTCGTCGCGCCAGTTATACAGCTGCTCCTTGAGCTGGTATTCGACCACCTGGCGCTTTTCCTCGACCACCAGGATCTCTTCCAGGCCCTGGGCGAATTCGCGCACGCCTTCCGGTTCCAGCGGCCAGATCATCGCGACCTTGAACAGGCGCAGGCCGACCCGGGCCGCCATTGCTTCGTCGATGCCGAGCTCCTCCAGCGCTTCCAGCACGTCGACGTAGGATTTGCCGGAGGCGATGATGCCGAGCTTCGCATCCGGACTGTCGATGGTGGTGCGATTCAGTTTATTCTCGCGCGCATACGCCAGGGCCGCATAGATCTTGTAGTCCTGCATCAGCGCTTCCTGGTTGCGCGCCTGCGCCCCCAGCGGCACCGAGGACAGGCGCGTGTTCAGGCCGCCTTCCGGAATCGCGAAATCCTGCGGCAATCTGACCTCCACCCGGAACGGATCGGCATCGACCGAGGCGCTCGACTCCACCGTGTCGGCCAGCGCCTTGAAGGCCACGGCGCAGCCGGAAAAGCGCGACATCGCCCAGCCGTGCACACCCAGGTCCAGGTATTCCTGGACGTTGGACGGGTACAGCACCGGGATCATGCAGGCGGCGAAGATGTGGTCGGACTGGTGCGGCAGGGTCGACGAGTAGGCGCCGTGGTCGTCGCCGGCCACCAGCAGCACGCCGCCGTGCTTGCTGGTGCCGGCGTGGTTCATGTGCTTGAAAACGTCGCCGCAGCGGTCCACGCCGGGCCCTTTCGCGTACCACATGGCGAACACGCCGTCGTGCTTCGCCGGCCCGATCAGGTCGACGGTCTGGGTGCCCCAGACGGCGGTCGCGGCCAGGTCTTCGTTCACGCCCGGCACGAACCGGATGCTTTGGGCTTCCAGGTGGCCCTTGGCCTTCCACAGGTTCTCGTCCAGGCCGCCCAGCGGCGAACCGCGGTAGCCGGACACGAAGCCGGCGGTGTCCAGGCCGGCGGCTTGGTCGCGCAGTTTCTGGATCATCGGCAGGCGCACCAGCGCCTGGATCCCGGACAGGAAGATCTTGCCGCTGGTGGCGGTGTACTTGTCGTCGAGGCTGACGTCTTTGAGTTCGACGGGAACGCGGGTGGCAATGGCGGGAAGGGGCACGGCAGGCGCGGGCGCGCCTGGGCCGAGGACGGTGTCGGGCATGGTGTCTCCAATGGTGTGGTGAGCCAGCCGCCGCCGCATCGCGCCGGGTAGGTGCTTGCGGGGCGGGCCGTCATCCGCTTGTTGCGGCTTTTACCGGAGTGTAGACACTGCCTGACGGATACGGAAATACCGTTTGAGGATGGGGCCATAAGAAAAAATGATGGCCCCATCCTCCTTACTGCAGCCGCTTCCTGCGGCGCGCCTCTTCGAAGCGCGCCACCGTCGTGGCCTCGGCGCGCTGGCCGAAGGCGTAGTTGGTTTCGAGCCAGATGGCGTTGATGATGGCGACCGTGATGGCGAAGCCCAGGCCGAGGATCCATGAGAAGTACCACATGATGTCTTTCCTTGATGGGTAGGCGCTTGGCAGGCGCTCAGTAGGCCGTATGCTGGTTGTCCTGGATATGCTGGTGCGTGACCTTGCCGCGCATGACGCGGTAGACCCAGCCGGTGTACAGGCTGACGATCGGCAGCATCACGATCACGACCCAGAACATGACGGACAGGGTGCGGTGGCTGGACACGGCGTCCCAGGCGGTGAGGCTGTGGGCGGGCTGCAGCGAGGACGGCATCACGAACGGGAACATGGCCGCGCCGGCGGTCAGCACCACGCCGGTCACCGCCAGGCCGCTGGACAGGAAGGCCGGCAGCGAACGGCGCGCGGCGCTGAACAGGCAGGCCAGGGCCGCGCCAAGCAGGCCCATCGACGGCAGGATCCACAGCAGCGGCCAGCGTCCGAAGTTGTCCAGCCAGGCGCCGGCGGCGCGGGTCACGCTCTTGGCCGCCGGCAGGAACACGCTGTTCGCGTCCGGCATCGCGGCAATCCGATAACCCTCGATGCCGGTGGCGATCCACAGTCCGCCGGCGGCGAACAGCACGATGGTCAGCACTGCCGCGCCCATTGCCATGACGCGTGCCCGTTCGGCCACGGCGCCTTCGGTCTTCTGCTGCAGCCAGGTGGCGCCGTGCACCGCGAGCATGCTCAGCGACAGCACGCCGCACAGCAGGCCGAAGGGATTCAATAGATCAAAGAACGTGCCGCTGTATTCCAGGCGCAGCATGTCGTCGTAGCGGAAGGGCACGCCCTGCAGCAGGTTGCCGAAGGCGACGCCGAAGATGATCGGTGGAATAAAACCGCCGGCGAACAGGCACCAGTCCCAGGTGCTGCGCCAGCGCGGGTCCTGCAGCTTGTTGCGGTAGTCGAAGCCGACCGGCCGGAAGAACAGCGCGAACAGGCACAGCAGCAAGGCCACGTAGAAGCCGGAAAACGCGGCCGCGTACACCAGCGGCCAGGCGGCGAACAGGGCGCCGCCGGCGGTGATCAGCCAGGTCTGGTTGCCTTCCCAGGTGGCGCCGATCGAATTGATGACGATGCGGCGTTCGGTATCGGTGCGGCCGACGAAGGGCAGGGCGATGCCGACGCCGAAGTCGAAGCCGTCGGTCAGCGCGAAGCCGAGCAGCAGCACGCCGACGAAGGCCCACCAGATCAGTTTATAGGTTTCGTAATCGAACAGCATGATGGTTCCTTTGCGTGTTTATGCGGCAGCAGTCTGGTCGTCAGCCAGGTGCCCGGGCTGGTCGGCGCCGGCTTCCCCGTGATAGCGGCCGGTATGCAGGCTGGCCGGGCCGAGCCTGGCGTACTTGATCATCAGGCCCATCTCGACCACCAGCAGCAGCGTATAAAAGCCGAGGAAGCCGAACAGCGAGAACCACAGGCTGCCGGGCGTCAGGCTGGACGCCGACAGGTGGGTCGGCAGCACGCCGGCGATGGTCCATGGCTGGCGGCCATATTCGGCCACGATCCAGCCCAGTTCCGCGGCGACCCAGGGCAGCGGGATCGAGATCACGCACAATTTGAGCAGCCAGCGCTGCGGCGCCAGGTTGCGGCGCACCATGAACCACACCGAGGCACTGAAGATGAACAGGAACAGGAAGCCGAGGAAGACCATGCCGCGGAACGACCAGAACAGCGGTGCGACTTTCGGGATGGTGTCCGCCGCGGCCTGCCTGATCTGCGCCTCGGTGGCGTCGACCACGTTCGGCATGTATTTTTTCAGCAGCAGGCCGTAGCCCAAATCTTTCTTGACCGCGTCGAAGGCGGCCTTCGCTTGCGGCGACTTGTCGCCGCCCTTCAGGCGCAGCAGGGCCGCATAGGCCGTCATGCCGGTACGGATGCGCGCTTCGTTTTCGAGGCGCAACTCCTTCAGGCCGGTCACTTGACCGTCGGTGGAGCGGGTGGCGATCAGGCCCAGCACCCAGGGCAGCTCGACGGCGTAGTCGGTGGTCTGCGTGGCATCGTTCGGGAAGCCGAACAAGGTGAGACCGGCCGGCGCCGGCCGGGTTTCCCAGGCCGCTTCGATGGCGGCCAGTTTGACCTTGTTCACTTCGCCGGCGGTGTAGCCGGATTCGTCGCCCAGCACGATCACCGACAGGGTCGAGGCCAGGCCGAACGCGGCGGCGATGGCGAACGAGCGCAGCGCGAACTGCACGTCGCGCGCTTTCAACAGATACAGCGACGAGATGCCGAGCACGAACATCGACGCGGTGACGTAGCCGGCCGCCGCGGTGTGCACGAACTTGACCTGCGCGACCGGGTTGAAGATCACCTCGGCAATCGAGACCAGCTCCATGCGCATGGTGTCGAAGTTGAATTCGGCGCCGACCGGGTGGTTCATCCAGCCGTTGGCGATCAGGATCCACAGCGCCGACAGGCTGGAGCCGAGCGCCACGAAAAAGGTCACCATCAGGTGCTTGCGCTTGGACAAGCGGTTCCAGCCGAGGAAGAACAGGCCGACCATGGTCGATTCGAGGAAGAAGGCCATCAGTCCCTCGATCGCCAGCGGGGCGCCGAAGATGTCGCCGACGTAGTGCGAATAGTAAGCCCAGTTGGTGCCGAACTGGAATTCCATCGTGATGCCGGTGGTGACGCCCATCGCGAAGTTAATGCCGAACAGCTTGCCCCAGAACTGGGTCATGTCCTTGTACACCTGGCGCCCGGTCATGACATAGACCGACTCCATGATGAACAGGATCCAGGCCAGGCCCAGGGTGAGGGGAACGAACAGGAAGTGATACAGCGCGGTGGCTGCGAACTGTAGCCGCGAGAGGGCTACGACATCGTCGAGCGGAGGCATGGTGGACCTGCTTATTTATTGACGTTATTGGAAGGGGAATCATGTGCGTCCGGGGCGGCGAACAGGTGGCTTTCCACCTGGCCGGCCGGCAGCAGCATGTGCTTGGTCTGCGGATGCGAGAAACAGGCGTACCAGAGGCCGTACAGCGCGAGACACTTGACGGCGATGGTCACGGCCAGCGTCCAGGCCAGCCGATACGGACGCGGCTGGACGGAGGTGTGATTGGAAAGGATGTGCATGGTGAGCGCCTTCAAAATGCTCCAACAGCAGATTTGAGCAAGCGCAAACTACGGGTAGCTGAATCTGGTAACGGAGCGATGACGCGAGGTTAATTTTCCCTGGCGGAAAAATCTTTGATGCACATCAAAAAGCCGCAAGCGGGCCTTGCGGTGAGCGAGGCGCTACAGGGGGCGGGCGCCGATCCAGGCGCCGCTGCCGCACAGATCGTGTGCGACCTGGCCCACCAGGCGGCCGACCGCGGCGGCGGCATTCGTCAGGGGAATGTTGCGCGAGGCGCACAGCGCCACGGTACGCGTGATCGCCGGGTCGTGGATCGGCAGCGCGCGCATGGCGCCGCGTTCGATCTCGGCCAGCACCGGCGCCACCGGCAGGATGGTCGCCCCCATCCCGGCCAGGATCGCCGATTTCAGAATCGCGATCGAGTTGATCTCGATGACGTCGCGCGCATGCAGGCCGGCGGCGCGCGCAATGCTTTCGATGCGCGGGCGCACTCCGTGCTGCAGGCCGGGCAGGATCAGGGTGGTGCCGAGCGCGTCGCGCAGGGTGACGCTGTCGCGCCCGGCGGCCAGCGGCGCGTCGGCGGCGCAGATGTAGCGCAGTTCCTCCTCGACCAGCGGGGTGGTGGCGAAGCCGCCCAGTTGACCGTCGTCGAGCAGCACGGCCAGGTTGACGCGGCCGGCGCGCAATTGCTCGGCCAGGTTGCCGGTCAGTTCCTCGGTCAATTGCAGCGTGATTTCCGGATAACGCAGCCGGATCGCGCTCAGGAGCGGCAGGGCCAGCGCGCCCGAGATGCTGTGCGGTAGCCCGAGCGTGACGCTGCCCGAAGGCCGCTCGGCCGACTGCACGACCGCCGCCTGGGCGTCCGCGACCTGTTTCAGGATGGCCAGTGCGTGCTCGTAGAACACCTTGCCGGCATCGGTGCTGAGCACGCCCTGGGCGGTGCGGTGCAGCAGCTGCACGCCCAGCTCGTCTTCCAGCTGACGCAGCTGCTGGGTCAGCGCCGGCTGCGCCACGTGCAGTACCAGCGCCGCGCGCGACAGCGAGCCGTGGTCGGCGATGGCAACGAAATAGCGTAGCTGGCGAAGTTCCATAATGCAATCGATGTATCTATGAGGATACAAAATGCATACATTGTTTATGTATGGCAACTTAAATCGCCGACAGTTGCTATACTGGTAGCGCCCGAAAACGCGGCGAGATTAACATATCTGCGAACCTCTCTCCGGTTTCTCCATGCTGAAGAAAATTGAGTCCTCGCGGCTGCGCGTGGGGATGTTCATCCATGCGCTCGACTGCGGCTGGATGGCGCATCCCTTCCTGCGCAATCGCTTTCTGATTACGCACGACGACGAGATCCGCAAGATCGTCGTGGCGGGCATCCACGGCGTGACCGTCGATTGTGCCCAGGGCCTGGACCCGGACGACGCGCCGACCGTCGACGAGGCCGACGCCGCGCTCGACGCCGAGATCACGGCCATCGCCGCGCGTCCCGTGACGCCGCTGCGCAGCACGCTGGCCGAGGAACTCGACCGCGCGGCGGCGATCCGGCGCCAGGCCGCCGGCCTGGTGAAAACCGTGATGCAGGATGCGCGCCTGGGCCGGGTGGTCGAGCTGGACCAGGTGTCGCCGGTGGTCGAGAGCATCACCGGCTCGATCCTGCGCAATGCCAGCGCCTTGCTGGGCCTGTCCTTCATCAAGAACAAGGACGACTACACCTTTTTGCATTCGGTCAGCGTGTGCACCTTGCTGGTGGCATTCTGCCGCTCGCGCAAGATGGACGCCGAGACCATCTACCAGGCCGGCATCGGCGGTCTGCTGCACGACACCGGCAAGGCCCTGATCCCGGATGCCATCCTGAACAAGCCGGGCCGCCTGACCGAGGACGAGTTCGTGATCGTGCGCCGCCATCCGCGGGACGGGTACGACATCCTGGCGCGCACCCCGGGCATCGGCCCGGTCCCGCTCGACATCACGCTGCACCACCATGAGCGCCTCGACGGCAGCGGCTATCCGGACCGCCAGAGCGGCGCCCAGATCAGCGAACTGGCGCAGATGGCGGCGCTGGTCGACGTCTACGACGCCATCACCGCCGACCGCTGCTACCACAAGGGCATGCCGGCGGCCGAGGCGTTGCGCAAGATGTACGAATGGAGCAAGTACCAGTTCAATCCGGCGCTGACCCAGGAATTCATGCGCTGCGTCGGCATCTACCCGGTCGGCACGCTGGTGCTGCTGGAATCGGGACGCCTGGGCGTGGTGGTCGAGCCGCACGAAACCAGCCTGCTCACGCCCAAGGTCAACGTGTTCTACAGCACCCGCAGCCAGGCCTACATCAAGCCGGAAACGGTCGACCTGGCGCGCGGGCTCGGCTTTGGCGGCGCCGACCGCATCGTGCGCCACGAGTCGCCCGAGAAGTGGCAGGTGGATCCGCAGCGTTTCATGGCGCTGGCCTAGCCGGCGCCGCCTGGCCGGGTCAGAAGAATTCGGCGGTATCGTTTGAGGCCACCGCCTGCACCATGCCGTGCGAGACCAGGTCGTCGTAGTGGCAGGCGCGGTTGCGGCCGCTGCTCTTGGCGTGGTACAGGGCCTGGTCGGCGTGGCCCAGGCTGACCACCGGCGCGTCGTAGGCGCCGATGCCGACGAAACCGACGCTGACCGTCACTTGCCCCACTTGCGGGAACGCGTGGCCGGCCACGTTGGCGCGGAAGCGCTCGATGATCTTCCAGGCATTGTCCAATGTGGTCGAGCGCAGCAGCACCACGAATTCCTCGCCGCCGAAGCGGAATACCCGGTCCTGCGCGCGGAACGAGGATTGCAGCAGGTTGGCGATCAGGATCAGCACCTCGTCGCCGTACAGGTGGCCGAACTTGTCGTTGACGGCCTTGAAATGGTCGACGTCGACCACCGCCAGCCACTGCTTTTCGGCGCCATTCTGGCGGCGCCGTTCCGGCACGCCGGGCAGGAGCCGGTCCTGCGCCTGCTCCTGTTCCTGGGCACCCTGCAGCATGCGTGCCAGCTGGTCGTCGAAGGTCTTGCGGTTCAGTAGCCCGGTCAGCGAGTCGCGCTCGCTGTAGTCGAGCAGGTTCTGGAAGTTGCGGTACACGCCGACGATACCGCCGACCATGTGGATGGCCTCGTTCGAGAACGGCTTGTCGTCGCGGATCTCGAGGCAGGTGCTGGCCTTGTCGCCGAACCAGATCGGCAGCCACAGCGTACGCATGCCATCGGCGCCGAGCGCCTGGGCGCTGGGCCGGCGCTCGGCCAGGCACGCGTCCAATTCGGGATAAGCCGCCAGCGCTTCGTCCGGCGCGGCGTCGTGCATGTCTTCGAGACGGGCGACGACGCCCCGGTGGATCGACGCGCGCGCACGCAGGACCTGCCGTCCGGACACGGTGGCAATGCTCAGGATGCGGGTATGGGAGGCACCGGCCAGTTCCTGCACCGCCGAAATCACCGAGATGTCGAGCATCGCGTGATCGCGGTGGCCGGTCATGTCCACCATGTGTTTCAGAAGCGAGTCCATTTCGTTCTCAGCAATGTAATCCGGGCGCTGGCGGACGAACGGCGCTACTGTCGGGTGCGCACGCCATTGGGAATTTCACTAGGGCAAGAGGGGCAGGATAGCTGTTTTTGGCATTAATTTCAATTATGCAAATAAGATTTTCCTGGGGTGTTTGATTTTTACAAAATGCAAGTGCTGGAGCCTGTAGCGCTCACGATAAAGAAATTCCTACAAAGAAGAAAAATCTCTTACAGAAAAGTTGTTCGCAATCAACTTGCCATGCGGCATCATCTTTTAAAGTGAACTCACTGACACGGAACGCGAAGCAGCCAGTCGCAGGAAGCGCAGTCTTCGTAGTCAGCGCTCTCCGGTCAGTGTTTCATTAACCTACCATATGGGAGTACCTTATGAGCAACTTCATGTCTGCAGTCAAAACCTTCGTTGCTGACGAAAACGGCGTGACCGCGATCGAGTATGGCCTGATCGCTGCCCTGATCGGCGTCGTCGTGGCCGGTGGTGCCCGAGTGCTTGGCGGTGACATTGTGAAGCTGTTCCAAGACATTGGCACGCAACTGACGACCAAGTGATCTTGCTGGCCCTCCAGGCTTCGGCCTGGAGGGTTTTTTTATTCTGGAGAACGCCATGCCAATCGCACAGTACCTCGACATGGTCTTGTTTCTGCTGGTGAGCATTGCCGCCGTCAACGACCTGTCGACGCGCCGCATTCCGAATCGTTTGCTGTTGGCCGGGCTGGCTTGCGCCCTCGGCCTGCACCTGATGTCCGCCGACCCCGGTGCATCCGTACTGACCGCGCTCGGCGGCATGGCGGTGGGGCTGGCGGTGTTCCTGCCGTTTTACCTGGTCCGCGGCATGGCTGCCGGCGACGTCAAGATGATGGCCGTGGTGGGCGCATTCGCGGGTCCGGCCGAAGCGATCGAGATCGCCGTGCTGAGCTGGTGCGCCGGTGGCGTGATGGCCTTGCTGTTGATCGTACTGCGCGGGCACATGCGCCCGGTGCTCGGCAACCTCGGGCGCATGCTGCGTGCGGCGATGATGCCGGGGGTGGCCATCGCCGCGCCGGCGCAACAGACGAGTGTCGGCTCGATGCCTTATGGACTGGCGATCGCGGTCGGCACGATCACGGTCCTGCTCGGCCATTACGGTTGAGCTCGTCTTTGGCGAAGCGCAAGAGGAGACAGGAAGGCGCTCGCTAGAATCAATCCGACCTCTTTCGGAAAACATGAAGGTTTCTAGGGGATTCCGATGTTTGAAACGCTATCGACAGGCAGCACCGCGACGGCTTCGCGCGCGATCCAGGGCAGTGCCTCGGATGCGTCGGACATCGCGTCGATCCTGCCGCGCCAGGCCAAGACGGTGCGCGACACCGGGCTCGAGCCGCGCTTCGTCTCCGACCTGGTGCTGAAGGCGATCCAGGCCAGCGGCAAGGCGCCGCTGCCGCTGCTGGCCGGCAAGCTGCGTCTCTCGATCAGCGTGCTGCGCGAAGTCCTCAATCCATTGATCGCCGAGCAGCAGGTCGACGTGGCCTGGTGCGGCGAATCCGATATCGACATGCAGTACCAGTTGACCCCGATCGGCCAGCGCGCCGTGGCCGATGCCCAGGCGCGCTGCCGCTACCTGGGGCCGGCGCCGGTGACCCTGGCGTCGTACCGCGCGATGGTCGAGCGCCAGGCGCTGCGCCACGCGGACGCCGAGCGCGTCAGCCCGGCCCAACTCGCGGCCGCGCTCGGCGAGGATGCCCTGGCGCCAGGCGCGCGCGACGTGTTGGGCGCCGCGCTGTACGCGCGCCGCTCGCTGTTGTTGCATGGCCCTTCCGGCAGCGGCAAGACCCAGCTGGCACGCCGCCTCGGGCGCCTGCTGCCGGGGCCGATTGCCGTTCCCTATGCGCTGATGCTCGGGCGCCAGGTGGTGCGCCTGTTCGATCCGGCGCTGCATGCCGCGCCGCCGCCGGCGCGCGCGGGTACCCAGGAAGACCGCCGCAGCTGCGATGCGCGCTGGGTGGTGTCGCAGCGGCCGCTGGTCCATGTCGGCGCCGAACTCGGCCGCGACATGCTCGAGCTGCGCTACGACGCCGAGGAAGGCTTGTATCACGCGCCGCCGCACCTGCAGGCCAACAACGGCATGCTGGTGATCGACGACGTCGGTCGCCAGCGCATGCCGGCGGCCGAATTGCTCAACCGCTTCATCGGCCCGCTCGACGCCGGTACCGACCAGCTGGCGCTGCAGGGCGGCCAGACCGAGACGGTGCCGTTCGACGCCGCCGTGGTGTTCGCGACCAACCTGAATCCGGCGCTGGTGTTCGACGATGCCGCATTGCGCCGCATCGGCTACAAGGCCGGCATCGGGGCCTGGTCGCCGAACGCCTATCGCACCCTGCTGCGGCGCCAATGCCGGCTGCGCCGCATCGACTACGACGACGGCGCGGCCGACCACCTGGTCGAGCGCCTGCATCCGCAGTCCGGGCGCGCGCTGCTGGCCTGCTACCCGGGCGAGCTGCTCGACCGGATCGCCGACTTCGCCGGCTTCGCGGGCAGCGAGCCGCGCATGACGGTGGCGACGGTCGAGCAGGCCTGGCGCAGCATGTTCATTGCCGATGACGTGGAGGCCTGAATGAAAAACAAGCGTGCTCTTATCCTGATGGCGGTGGCCATCCTGTTCGGCCTGGCCGCGGTGGTGTTCGCCTCGCGCTGGCTGTTGACCCAGCCGGGCGGTGCCAATGGCCGCATCCTCGTGGCCGCGGCCGACATCAGCCTCGGCCAGCGCCTGGCGCCCGAGATGTTCAAGCTGACCGAGTGGCCGTCCGGCAGCCTGCCGAAAGGCGCATTCACCGATCCGCAGCAGCTCAACGGCCGCGTCCTCAAGAGCAACCTGGTGATGGGCGAACCGGTCATCGAAGCCAAGCTGGCCCCGGCCGGCACCCTGGGCGGCCTGTCGGCCCTGATCACCGAAGGCAAGCGCGCGATCACGGTGCGCGTCAACGATGTGATCGGGGTGGCCGGGTTTGCGCTGCCGGGCAACTATGTCGACATCATCGTCAGCACCCAGAAGGACGCGGCGCCGGGCTTCGAGGCGCGCGAGCAGAGCATCTCGAAGATCGTGCTCGAACGGATCCTGGTGCTGGCGGTCGCGCAGGAAGTCAGCCGCGACGAGACCAAGCCGAAGGTGGTCAATGCGGTCACGCTCGAAGTCACGCCGGAACAGGCGGAAAAGCTCGACCTGGCGCGCAGCGTCGGCACGCTGTCGCTGGCCCTGCGCAACCAGGTCGACCCGCAGTCGGCCCTGACCGAGGGCGCCACCAAGCTGACGCTGCTGCCGCACAGCACGCCGCCGGTGCCGCCGAAGCCGGCACCGAAGCCTGCGCCGAAGCCGGCCGTGGCACCGCGCCCAATGGTGGTCAAGGCGGCGGCACCGGTGCGGCGCGACTGCGTCAGCGTATTGAATGGTCTGCGCATGACGCAGGAATGCTTCTGAATCTATCCCGGGGTGAGGCCATGAACGCAAGCCTGATGCATACACCGATGTTCCGCTACCTGGCCGCCGTCGGCCTGGCGCTGGCGGCGGCCGGATCCGCCAATGTCGTCCATGCCGCCGCCAAGGCCAAGGCACAGAATGCGGACAACACCGCCCAGGCGGCGCCGGCACGGACCGAGATCGGTCCGAGCTGCCAGGGCGCCGCCGCCAGGCCGGCCCAGCTGGCCCTGCAGGTCGGCAAGTCGAGCCTGATGCGCCTGCCCGAGGCGGTCCAGCACCGCAGCGTCGGCAACCCGGCCGTGGTGCAGGCGCTGCTGGTGGCGCCGGACACGCTGTATATCGCCGGTGTCGACGTCGGCACGACCAACATGATCGTCCAGGGCCGCAGTGGCGTGTGCAGCATGCTCGACATCACGGTCGCGATCGACCCGGCGCCGCTGCAGGCGACGCTGGCGGCGGTCATGCCCGAGGAACGCGACATCAAGGTCCTGGCGGCGGCCGACACCCTGGTCCTGAGCGGCACCGTGAGCGACGCCGCCGCCGCCACGCGCGCGGTGGACCTGGCGAACGCCTACGTGCGCCGGCCCTTGCGCGCGCTCGCGGTGCCCAAGCCCGACAAGGAAGAAACCGAGTCCAAGGATGGCGGCGGTGGTGCCGCCTCGGCGGCAGCCGGCACCCGCATCGTCAACCTGCTCAGCGTGAGCGCCCCGCAGCAGGTCCAGCTCGAGGTCAAGATCGCCGAAGTGTCGAAGACCCTGCTCGAACGGCTGGAGGGCGGCGCCGTCTGGAACTTCGGCTCCGGCAGCTGGGCCGCGACGCTGGCGTCGAACTTCATCACCGGCAAGGCCAACGCTTCGCTCGGGGCAGTCAAGGTCAACACCAACAGCAGTGGGTCGGCCACGGCCTCGGCCGAACGTCAGGACGGGCTGGTGCGCATCCTGGCCGAACCGAACGTGATGGCGATCAGCGGCCAGGAAGGCACGTTCCTCGCGGGCGGCAAATTCTACATACCGGTGGCCCAGGAAAACAACCGCGTCACGCTGGCGGAAAAGGAGTTCGGGGTCGGCCTGCGCTTCACGCCGACCGTGCTGTCCGGCGGCCGCATCAACCTGCGCGTCGCGCCCGAGGTGTCGGAACTGTCGCGCGACGGCATCGGTATCTCGGTCAACGGTTTCAATGGCGTGGCGGTGCTGCCGGTCGTGACCACGCGCCGCGCCAGCACTACCGTCCAGCTGTACGATGGCCAGAGCTTCGCGATCGGCGGCCTGATCAAGAATAACCTGGTGTCCAACCTGAAGGGCTTGCCGGTGCTCGGCGAATTGCCGGTCCTGGGCGCGCTGTTCCGCAGCACCGATTACCAGCAGGACCGCACCGAACTGGTGTTCGTGATCACCGCCCGCCTGGTCAAGCCGCTGCCGGGGCCGGGCTATGAACTGCCAACCGACAAGGTCGGGGTGCCGTCACGCGCCGCGCTCCTGCTCGGCGGACAACTGGATGGCCCCGCGCCCAAGACCACCACCGCCGCCCAGTCGGCACCGGCGCTGGTGCCGCCCGCGTCGCACAGCAGCGGCGGCTTTGAACTGAAATAGGAGGCGAGCATGACCATCCGACGCAATCTGCCGGTACTGCCGGCGTTGATGACGCTACTGTTGGGCGTGGCGTTGCAGGGGTGCAGTTCGACCCCGCGCTTCAACGAGCACTTCGGCGCCGCCGTGCGCACCAATCTTTCTGCCCAGGTCATCAACCCGGCGGCTGCGGCGAATGCCAATCCCGCCTTCGGCGTGGACGGCGCTGCCGCCCGCGCCGCCCAGGAGCGTTACCAGCGTTCATTCAAGGAAAACGACACCAGCGCCGACCGGTCGCTGGTCAACGCGAGCGGCAACAAATGAGGCAGCGCGCGCCGCGTCCGTCCGAGCACGCCGTATCACCCGCAACCAGCATCGACTCGATCGAATGCCGCTCCGAGGAACCCGATGAAAGCCCTCTTGATCAGCCGCGACACCCAGCTTTGCGCGGAGATCGCCTCGCAAGGCGCGGCACGCGTGCCGCCATTGAATGTCGCCGCCAGCCGCGCCAGCCTGCGTGAGGCGCTCGACCAGCCGCTGGCCGATGCTCCGGCGCTGGTCATCGTCGACATCGGCGATGCCGACGCCACCGACGGCGACCTGCTGGAACGCTTGACCCGCCATTACGCGGCGGCGCACTTCATGCTGCTCACCGATAACCACCACCCGGAGATCCTGATCCGTGCCATGCGCGCGGGGGTGCGCGAAGTGCTGCAGCTGCCGCTGGTGCATCACGCCTTACACGAAGCGATCGACCGCATCGCCACCAGCGCCGGCGTGGCGTCCGTCCATGATGGCAAGGTGCTGGCCTTCATCGCCTGCAAGGGCGGCAGCGGTGCGACCTTCATCTCGACCAACTTCGGCTATGCGCTGGCGACCCTGGCCGACAAGAAGGTACTCCTGCTCGACCTGCACCGCCAGTTCGGCGATGCTACGTTGTATGTGTCGGACCAGAAACCGGGCATGACGCTGTCCGATGTCTGCCAGCAGATCGCGCGCATCGATGGACCTTTCCTGGAATCCTGCCTGGTGCACGTGGCGCCCGGCTTCGGCGTGCTGGCCGCGGCCGATGAGCCCGGCCAGACGACGGAAGCCAAGCCCGAGCACATCGACACCATCCTGCGCGTGGCGCGCCAGCACTACGACTACATCCTGCTCGACGTCGGACGCCAGATCGACGCGGTATCGCTGCGTGCACTCGACGGCACCGATGCGATCTACCCGGTGCTGCAGCTGGCGCTGCCCGACATCCGCGACGCGCGCCGCCTGCTGGATATCTTCCGCTCGCTCGGCTACCTCACCGACCAGATCCGCCTGATCGTCAACCGCTACGAGAAGGGCGGCAAGCTGCGCCTGCAGGACCTGCACGCGGCGCTCGGGGCCGAGGTGCTGCACACGATTCCCAACGATTACGTCGCCGTCACCGATTCGGTCAACCAGGGTATTCCGGTACTGCAGCTGGCACGCGGCAGCGCCGCCGCACGCAGCCTGGCCGACCTGGTCGAGATCGTGACCGCGCGCCGCGTCGTCGAAGCCAAGGGCGGGCTGTTCGACCGCCTGTTCGGCCGCGGCGAAGGCGATTATTAACTATCCAAGGAGCTGCTCATGTCCCTGCGCGAACGCTTGTCCGGAGCGGACGAGGAACGCCAATATCAAACCATGCCCGCGGTGGCGCAGCAGGCCTACCAGGAGCTGAAGAAGACGATGCACCAGATGATCCTCGACCGGATCGACCTGGAGCGTCTCAAGCGCCTGACCTCCGAACAGTTCAAGCACGAGCTGGCGCTGCTGGTGCAGCGCATCGTCGAGGAAGAGCGCATCGTGCTGAACCAGCAGGAGCGCCACAACCTGGTGCTCGATATCCAGCACGAGATGCTGGGCTTTGGCCCGCTCGAACCGCTGCTGAACGACCCGACCGTGTCCGACATCCTGGTCAACACCCACAACAAGGTGTACGTGGAACGGCGCGGCCGCCTCGAACTCACCGAGATCGTCTTCCACGACAATGCCCACCTGATGAAAATCATCGAGAAGATCGTCTCGCGCGTGGGCCGCCGCGTCGACGAGTCGAGCCCGATGGTCGACGCGCGCCTGCCGGACGGCTCGCGCGTCAACGCGATCATTCCGCCGCTGGCGGTCGACGGGCCGCTGGTCTCGATCCGCCGCTTTGGCGCGGCGCCGCTCACGGTGCAGAACCTGCTCGACTACAAGAGCATCACGCCGCCGATGATCAAGGTGATGCAAAGCCTCGGCCTGGCCAAGATCAACATCCTGATTTCGGGGGGCACCGGCAGCGGCAAGACCACGCTGCTGAACCTGATCTCCGGCTTCATTCCCGCCAACGAGCGCATCGTGACGATCGAGGACGCGGCCGAGCTGCAGCTGCGCCAGCCGCACGTGGTGCGCCTGGAAACGCGCCCGCCCAACATCGAGGGCAAGGGCGAAGTGACGCAGCGTGCGCTGGTACGCAACTCGCTGCGCATGCGCCCCGACCGCATCATCCTGGGCGAGGTGCGCGGACCGGAAGCGCTCGACATGCTGCAGGCGATGAACACCGGCCACGAAGGCTCGCTGGCGACGATCCACGCGAATACCGCGCGCGATGCGCTGGCGCGCCTGGAAAACATGGTCGGCATGGCCGGCGTGAGCCTGACGCCGCGTGCGATCCGCCAGCAGATCTGCTCGGCCATCACCGTGATCCTGCAGGCCACGCGCCTGACCGACGGCACGCGCAAGGTGGTCAGCATGCAGGAAATCACCGGCATGGAGGGCGACGTCATCTCGATGCAGGAAATCTTCCGATTCGAGCAGACCGGGGTCGACGCCGACGGCAAGGTGCAGGGCCATTTCTGTGCCACGGGCGTGCGGCCGCGCTTCGCCGAACGCCTCCGGATGTTCGGCGCGCCGGTGCCGGAAGATACCTTCGACCCGGACCGCATCTTCACCTAGCCCGCACTTTGCTACCTTGCCGCGGAGTCTCGCATGGACATCCTGTTTTATGGTTTCGTGGTCTTCCTGTTCGCTGCCGTCATCCTCGGCATCGAAGGCGTGTACCTGTGGTGGATAGGCACCCACGGCGCGGCCGCCCAGCGCGTGGCGCGCCGTCTGCAGCTGATGTCGGGCACCCCGGGCCGCAGCGGCGAACGCATCTCGATCCTGAAGCAGCGCCGCTATGCCAGCCACAAGCTGGCCGACCGCCTGCTGCACCGGATCGCGCTGGCGCACCGCATCGACCGCTTGCTGATACAGTCCGGCATGAAATGGTCGGTCCAGCAGTTCCTCCTGTGGTCGGGCGCGGCGCTGCTGGCCGGCGTGTTCCTGGTGTCGCAATGGCCGCTGCCGCTGCCGCTTCGCGTCGGCCTGGCGCTGCTGTTCTCCATCATCCCCACACTGCTGCTGCGGCGGGCGCGCAAGCGGCGCCTGGCGCGCATCGAAGAGCAGTTGCCGGAAGCCGCCGATTTCATCGCGCGCGCGCTGCGCGCCGGCCACTCCTTTACCAACGTCCTGCAAATCGTCGGCAACGAATTGCCGGAGCCGCTCAGCGCCGATTTCCGCATCGCACGCGAGGAAATCAACTATGGCGTGCCGATGAGCGAAGCGCTGCACAACATGGCGGCGCGCATCCCGCTGACCGACTTGCGCTACCTGATCATCGCCGTGCTGATCCAGCGCGAGACCGGCGGCAACCTGGCCGAGATCCTCACCAGCATCAGCCATATCATCCGCGAGCGCCTGAAGCTGGTGGCCAAGGTGCGCGTGCTGTCGGCCGAAGGACGCATGTCGGCCTGGATCCTGGGATTGCTGCCGCTCGGTGTGACCGGCATGCTGCTGCTCACCAATGCGGACTACATCAGCATCCTGTGGACCGACCCGGCCGGCATCAAGCTGCTCTGGACCGCGCTGGCGATGGTCGTCATCGGCGTGTTCTGGCTGCGCAAGATGATCCGTATCCACATTTGAGGAGCCATCGATGACTAGCGCACAGTTGCTGTTCCTGTTGATCGTGTTCGCGATCGTCTGCGGCCTGGTGGGCGTGGGCATGATGCTGTTCGCGCCCGGCACCCTGCAGGCGCGCTTGGGCAGCTTCAAGAGTCGCGTCGACGACAGCCAGGCCGACCGCAGTAGCTGGACCGAGCGCGTCGCGCGCGCGGTGCGGCCGCTGACCCGCCTGTCGGTGCCGGAAGAGGGCTGGGAAAAATCGCCCCTGCGTACCCGCTTCATGAACGCCGGCTGGCGCAACCCGTCGGCACCGTCGCTGTACTTCGCCTCCAAGACCGTGCTCGCACTGAGCCTGCCCGCGCTGGCCGGCCTCGTGCTGGCACTGAAACCGGGCGCCATGCCCAGTACCAACGTGCTGCTCCTGTCCCTGCTGGCAATGGCGTCGCTCGGCTACTACCTGCCCAACATGGTGCTGAACCGGGTGATCGAGCGCCGCAAACGCGAGATCTTCGAAACCATCCCCGACGCGCTCGACCTGCTCACCGTATGCGTGGAGGCCGGCCTGAGCCTGGAGCGCGCGCTGGTCAAGGTCGCTTCCGAAATCCACATCAAGAGCGTGACCCTGGCGCAGGAGTTGCAACTGGTGCTGATGGAGATGCGTGCCGGTTTCACCAAGGAGAAAGCGTTGCGCAACTTCGCCCTGCGCGTCGGCGTGGAAGACATCGATTCGCTGGTCGCCATGCTGATCCAGTCCGAGCGCTTCGGCACCAGCATCGGCGACGCGCTGCGCGTGTACTCGGACAACCTGCGCAACAAGCGCCGCATGATCGCCGAGGAAGCAGCCGCGAAGATCGGCCTGAAGCTGCTGTTCCCGCTCATCTTCTGCATCTTCCCGACGCTGCTGATGGTACTGGTGGGCCCGGCGGGCATCCAGCTCAGGCGCGTCTTCGGCAGCGTCCTGGGCAACAATTGAAACGAGTGGAGAGTGACATGCGTACCCGAATCCTCATGACCGCCTTGCCCTTGCTGTGCAGCGGCGCCCTCCTGCTCGGCTGCGGCAGCCTGCCGCCGCGCCAGGACACGGCGGCGCCGGTCGTGTCTTCCGCCGACGAAGCTTACCTGCGCGGCCGCAACCTGCACCTCGAGCGCCGCTACGGCGAAGCGATCGCCGCCTACCAGGCCGCGCTGCGGGCGGACGCCGGCCACGTCAACGCGCACAACGGGCTGGCGATCGCCTACGCCGAGCAGCGCGACTTCGCCAGGGCGATCCCGATCTGGCGCGCACTGACGCGCGGCGCCGGCATGGACTCGGGCTCGCCCACTGCCTTCCTGTTCGGTAACCTGGGCTATGCCCATTTCCTCAACGGCGACTACGATGAGGCCCTGGTCGCGCTCGAAAAAGCATGCCTGCTCGATCCGCTCAACGGGCGCGCCTGGCAATACCTGGGCGAGACCCTGCAAAAACTCGGCCAGGACGAACGCGCGCGCCAGATGCTGAGCCAGGCCAGCGCGCTGCGCGAACACGATTTCCAGGCCGACTATGCGGCCGCCAACGGCGGCGCCAGGATGCCGGCGATCGAGCAGGCGGTGCAGGCGACCCCGCGGCCGGATGAAGAATGGGCGTTCGTGGAAGTGACCAGCAAGGGCAGCGGGCTGCTCGAACTGCGTCGGGTGTCGCCCGCCGCAACGGCCGCGCCGCCACGCAAGGCGCCCACCGTTCCGCCGTCCGACCCGGCACAACCGGCCATCATCGCCGCCCTCGAGATCAGCAACGGCAACGGGCGCCAGGGCCTGGCGCGGCTGGTATCGCGCCAGATCCGCGATCCCGGCGTCAAGATCGTGCGCCTGAGCAACGAGAAGGGCTTCAAGGTGCGCCAGACCCGCATCGAATACCAGCCGGCCTTCCGCGACCTGGCCGAACGGCTGGCGCAGCGCTTCGGAGCGGGCGCGCCGGTCGAAGTCAGGATGGCGGGGCGCGCCGACGTGCGGATGGTGATCGGCCGCGACCTGCCGCCGCAGCGGATCGCCTATCGCGCAGAAAGCATGCTTGGTGGCCATGCACGTGGCATTGGGGCGCCTTGAGCGGCAACAGTGGGGTTCCCACAACAGTATCGGGCGCCAGGCTTAGCCGAATTTGGGAATAATAAAAGCTCAATAAATTCGGCTTAACAAGCTTGGGAGAAACCGCCATGACCTTCACTCGTCGTTTCCAGTCCGCCATTGCTCAATCCGTCATCGCCGGCACCCTGCTGGTGTCCGTCGTCGCCTGCGCCCCCACCGCAACCCGTGAAGGCACCGGCGAATACGTCGACGACACCGTCATCACCACCAAGGTCAAAGCGGCCTTCGCCGCCGACCCGACCGTCAAGGCGACCCAGGTGCAAGTGGAAACCTTCAAGGGCACCGTGCAACTGAGCGGGTTCGTCGATTCGCGCGAAAGCGCCCAGCGCGCCGTCGATCTGGCACGTGGCATCAAGGGCGTGAAGTCGGTCAAGAACGACACCGTGATCCGCTGATACCGTTCACTGCCAGCGGACTTTCCCGAAGCCGTTGGTGGTGGCGTTGCGCGTCGCCGGCTTGCCGTACACCGTGGCCGAGCCCATGCCGCTCATGCTGATGTTGGCGGCGGTCCTGGCGAACACGCTGGCGCCGCCCAGGCCCGACATCTCCAGCTCGACCGTGTCGGCGCGCAAGCGCTCGGCATCGAGTCCGCCCACGCCGCCCAAATGCGCGCGCAGCAGGCGGGTCTGGCCGCTGACCGTGATGTGCCCGGCGCCGCCCAGGCGCAGCTCGACCTTGTCGGCCTGGCCAGGGTCGAGCGTCAGCCCGCCGACGCCGCCGAGGCGCGCATCGACCTCGCGGTACTGGCCGCTGAAACGCACCGCGCCGGCGCCGTCGAGCGCCAGTTTCACGCTGTTGCCGCGAAAGCCGGACACCTCGCTCGACCCCACGCCCTGCGACACGAATTCCTGCAGGTTCGGCACCGTCAGCTCGGCCCGCAGGTCGTTTTTACCCTCCATGCGCGTGTTGTTGTCCATGTCGATGACCAGCGTATCGCCGCGCTGGGTGGTCGTGACCTTCGATAAATAGCGCCGCTCGCCGGACAGCACCAGCGAGGGCGGTCCCTGGCGCACATCGAGGCGGATCACGCCGCCCAGGCGCACTTTCGAGACGCCGGCATCGACGTTGCGGGTTTCGCGCACGACGTCGTCGGCGAGCGCGCCGTGCATCGCCATCGACAGGGTGGTGGCCAGCAAGGCGCTGCCTATCAGCTTGTTCATCGCATCTTCTCCCATGGTTGTCGCGTGCTGTCACTATAGGCAGGCGCCATGCCAGCGGCTGGCGGATTGCGACAGACTGCGCCATCGGCGGTATGGAACGCGCAAATCGTCCCCAGATAGAAAAGATGCGAAGACGAGACAACACCATCATGCAGCCTGAACATGCGAATGCGCATTACGATGTGCTGGACGTGCAGGGCGGCCGCCCGGTCAAGATGTGGACCCGCGGCGTCCCGGTCGAAGAGGAAGCCAAGCTGCAGCTGGCCAACACGGCGCGCATGCCCTTCATCTACAAGCACATGGCGGCAATGCCCGACGTCCACCTCGGCAAGGGCTCGACCATCGGCAGCGTGATCCCGACGCTGGGCGCGGTGATCCCGGCCGCGGTCGGGGTCGACATCGGCTGCGGCATGATGGCGGCCAAGACCACGCTCGCCGCCGCCGACCTGCCCGACAATCTCGGGGCGCTGCGCAGCGCGATCGAGCGCGCGGTGCCGCACGGGATCTCGCCCAGGACGCGCGGCGCCAAGGTGCGCGACAAAGGATCGTGGGACGCGCCGCCGCAGGCGGTCGACACGGCCTGGATGGCGCTGAAGGACGAATTCGACGTCATCTGCCGGAAGACACCCAAGCTCAGGCACAGCAACCACTACAAGCACCTCGGCACGCTGGGCAGCGGCAACCACTTCATCGAGATCTGCCTCGACGAAGCGGGTTTCGTCTGGTTCATGCTGCACTCGGGCTCGCGCGGCGTCGGCAATGCGATCGGCAGCCACTTCATCGAAGTCGCCAAGCAGGACATGCGCACCCATATCGCCAACCTGCCGGACCAGGACCTGGCCTACCTGAAGGAAGGCACGCGGCACTACGACGACTACGTCGAGGCGGTCGGCTGGGCGCAGAAGTTCGCGCGCATGAACCGCGAAGTCATGATGCGCAACTTGATCGCCGCCGTGCGCGGCGTGATCAGGAAGCCGTTCGAGACCCACCTGGAAGCGGTGAATTGCCACCACAACTACGTGCAGAAGGAACACCACTTCGGCAAGGACGTGCTGGTCACGAGAAAGGGCGCGGTCTCGGCGCGTGCAGGAGAACTCGGTATCATCCCGGGCTCGATGGGCGCGAAGAGCTATATCGTGCGCGGCAAGGGCAACCCGGACAGTTTTCACAGCTGCAGCCACGGCGCCGGCCGCACCATGAGCCGCACCGAAGCCAAGCGCCGCTATTCGGTCGCGGACCAGGTGCGCGCCACCCAAGGCGTCGAATGCCGCAAGGATGAAGGCGTGATCGACGAGATCCCAATGGCCTACAAGGACATCGACGCCGTGATGGAGGCGCAGAGCGACCTGGTCGAAGTCGTGCATACGCTCAAGCAGATCGTCTGCGTCAAAGGCTGAGGGGCAGCCGATGATCGAACTGGATGGCGCGCTGGGCGAGGGCGGCGGCCAGATCCTGCGCACTTCGCTGACGCTGGCGATGATCACGGGTCAGCCATTCCGGATCCGGCGCCACGGTTCGCCCCTGTGCCCGGCTGGCGCCGCGCGCGTGGATGGTGCGCGGCGAACCCGTGGCCGCCTGCCGAGAGCGTAACGGCCGCCGTGCCGGAGCGGATCGCCCGGCGCGCGCTGGACGCCGTCGGCGCGGCCATGCACTGGCAGGAGGAGCAGTGCGCTTCCGTTTCGAGCGGCGCGACGGGCTCGACGCCTGCATGGTCGAGCCGCGCTGAAGGTGTCGCCCGAGCGTCCGCGGGATCAGAGCATATCGAGCAAGCCCGCCAGCGACGCCAGGACGTTTGCGCCGGCGCGACGCTGCCTGCGGTCGAGCAGGACGGATTGCATGCCGAAGGCGCGCGGACCATCGACATCGGGCGCCGGCGTATCGCCGACCATCAGCACCCGCCCGGGCGCGCAATCCAGCGCGCGGCAGGCCTGCTCGTAGATCGCCGGATCCGGTTTGATCGCGCCGGCTTCGAAACTCCAGGTATAAGCGTCCAGTTTCAAGGGCAGCAGGGCGGCGATCGGCGCCGCATAGTCGGCGGCCAGATTCGAACACAAGCCCAGTTTAACGCCGCGCGCGTGCAGGACATGAAGTGTTGCTGCGGTGTCGGGGAACAGGCGGATCGAGGCGATTTCGGCATGCAGGTCGGTTTCCAGTCCGGCCAGCTGTGCCGGTTCCAGCCGGATGCCCAGCTGCTGTGCGGCTTCGTGCAGGCCCAAGGGCAAGCGCATTATAGTCGCGGCATCGCGTGTGTCGATGGGGCGACCCTGCTGCTCGCCGAGCCGTAGCAGTTGGCGGAAGGGCATGCGTTTGTCGCCGATTTCAGCCAGCGTGCCGTAGACATCGAACAGGATGGCATCGAAACGTCCAAGCCTGGCCATATGTTTCCTCACTGTTTCTGGTGCCGGAAATGAAAATGCCTCGCGTGATGTCACACAAGGCATTCTTTTAGTGCTGTTCTTGGTGCCGGCTGCAGGACTCGAACCGGCCACCTGATGATTACAAATCAACTACAAACTCCCGTAATCAACTGGACTTTTCAATAGAATCAAAAGCTTAGCTTACCCTGCTGTACCGCATCTTACCACGCCTTACCGCTGCCAATGCAGCAGTTTTGCAGCAAGGTGGACTCGGTAAACGTGAAGAGGTGCGGTCTATCAAAACCGCTGCGGTTGCCACAATATCCGAGGGATGGACCTGCACAGCGGTGAGGAAAAAGAGCTGATGGCCTGCAGCTCGTCGGGCGATGCGGCAGCACTTGACTGCCTGCAGGCGGGACGACAAGATTTTCCACAAGATTCTTCGGTGCACCTAATGGTAAAATTAATTTATTTGCAAGGAGTTTGAGGAGGCTACCTTGCAACCGTTGATTGTCATCGGGGATAAAACGAGCCATGGCGGCACCGTCATTACATGCTCGCCGTTTTCTGATACACACGGTAAAGGCTGCGCCCGGGTCGGCGACATGGTGTCCTGTCCCCGCTGTCGCGGCGTCTTTCCTATTGCCGATGGAGACCAGAGCCTGGTCGACGACGGAAAAGCCGTCGCGTATGCCGGCTGCAAAACTGCCTGTGGCGCGACACTCATCGCCAGCCAAATGTTTTCGTTCACCGAGCCCTCGAGTGGCGCAGGGCAGGGAGCTTCGCCCAGCACAGCGAGCGATACGCTCATGCAGGGGTTTGGTCATGTCGGCGCGGGGTTCGCCAGCGCGTACGAAGAGGAGCCGGCGGCGGCTGGCGACGCGCAGTTCCGCGGCCGGTTCCAGCTGGTCGACGCAACCACGAGTGAACCAGTGCGCAACCAGGCCGTACGCGTGCGCTCCACGGGTGGCCAGTACCTCACCGGCAGCACGGACGAAAACGGCTTCACTGCCTGGCTGGAGCGCGATGCACGCGAAGCGCTGGCGTTTGACCTGATAGAGGACGGTAACGCATGACGGGGCCGGCGAACACTCCACTAGGCGGGAATCCGCCGCTGGCCACCGGCGGCATGTCTCTAGAAGGCTCGACTACAGTCGTGCCCATCAACAAGCCGAAGCTCGACTACTCCGACAAGAAGGTGCTCTGTTCTGCGATGTGCCAGTGCCAGACCCAGCCGAATATAGGTACGGACGGGCGCCGGCTCAAACAGGAGTGTGTTTCCGGCCGCCTCAAGGCCCTCGACGCGACGCTCCAACACACGAGTCTGTACAAGGCCGAGTTCACCTACGACATGACGAAGCGCCCGCCGGAGCCTTTCCTCGACAAGGAAGTCGACACGAAGGCGCGCACGCTCTGGCCCGGCTGGACGAATACGCTCTGGCCGAAGGACTTGTCCCGGCCGCCGTACAAAGCCGGCCGCGGCTACACACGTCGGCCCGACGTGGTCATCGTCAAGGACCCGCTGAAGCCGCCACCCAAGACAACATCAAGCAGGTGGTCGAGATGAAGTTCCCGGACGACGAATACCGTCCGCGCCAGCGTGAGGACTACATCATCATCGCCGGCGACGAATCGAAGATGGTGCCCCTGGAGCTCAAGGACTGCGACTGCAATCAACGCGAGCCCGATAAGTCCAAGGTACCGGTCGAGCAGATGGGTCCAGCTGCCGCGATTCTTGGGATAATCTACATGGTAGTGACGAAGCGGCCTCCACCGGTGCCCGCGTATTAAGGACAGGACATGACGGAATTACCCTTCGACCCGCTCGAGCTGATGCGCACCAACCCCGAGGCCATGAACGTGCCCGGCGGCGTGCTCACCAAGCAGGGGCCGCACAAATACGTTGGCTGCGTGCCGGCTATCGCGGGCACGCTTTTCTTTGTGGATGCGCACCTGCGGGACGTGCGCGCCGCCATCGTCGAGTGCTTCGACGACTATCAGATGACCGCGAATCCCCAACTGACTTGGCTTTTCCGAGAGGAACCGCCAGAGGGGCCAAGCAAGATGGCTATCGAGAAGGCGAAACCGCTCAAGACCATGCTGGACAAGATGGATGCGGACGACACAGTGAGCTTCCATTACACCAGCGGCAAGCTAGCGTACGACGCCGGCCCATGGGAGTTTCAGGTAGTCGGCCTGCCGGCCTGGCGCGCGAACATGGGCGGTTGGGGGCTTTGCGCCATGCGGTTCAGCGTTCCGTTGTTGTTCGTCGAGGAGTACCCGGACGCGTTCCGGGACCTGTTCATCAACTGTGCACGGCGTCTGCGCGCGGCGCACGGCTACGCGGGGCACAGCCTGGTGTTGTCCGCCCTGCGTTATGACGAGAACCAGGCGTTCGAGACGTTCTTGGCGACCAAGCTGCGGGGCTTCGACGCCGGCAACTTGGTCGCCGGCGCCGCCACCGCGCATCTGGGCATCAAAACCGTAAGCTGGCTCACGGCCATCGACAGCGCGTACTTGGAGAAAATCGGTGGAGAGCCAGCGGTTCGGTCGGAGTTGCCAATGGACTGGTTCCGTCTCTTCGACTACGGTGGAGGGCTCGTCATCCAAGGCGGCCCATGGCCGGAACCTGCGCCCGAGGATGAAGACCTTCCGGCACGACTAGTGCTTCCCGATATGCTGCTGCAGCCCGTGCGTGCGCCCGCCGTTCGATTGCACTACGCTTCGTCTGAGAGTGAGCCGCGGCTGATAGGCCTGGCGGCCGAGAAGTGGCTGACACGTTTTGACGTAGCGCCCGAGCAGCTGATGGCGTATAAGGCAAAGCTGCTGAAGGAACCCAAGATTCCTGCACGGCCAGCGCCGCCCCCGTCCGCTGACAGCCCGTCGAGTTGACCGTCGTGTCTGCGCACGAACAAAAGGGAGGCATGAACCGGATTTTGTAGAGGCTCCATTGTTTGAGAAAATGGAGCTATGAAGAAGCAACCGAAGTAGTCCCCCGAAGTCATCGAGCGC